>Ga0187827_10000546_pt1 | contig 59123 bp, 60 predicted proteins | sample ETNtaG_39_FD_167969 | JGI IMG/M metagenome (GOLD analysis project Ga0187827, IMG submission 167969) | Marine microbial and viral communities from oxygen minimum zone, Eastern Pacific Ocean - ETNP2014_SV_150_PacBio MetaG (Illumina Assembly) | ecosystem: Environmental > Aquatic > Marine > Hypoxic...
TCAATATCCTTTTTGTCAAGCTTTAAAACACGGTCAATAAACAAAAAAGGCTCATCATAAGGTATTATCTGCTTAATTCCATCTACATCTATTTCTCCGTTGGCATCCTTAAATTTGTCTATAGATTTCATGCTGGGACTAACGTTGGCAGGTTTAAATATGTTTCGTCGAAAGGCAAATATTTATAAAATGAAAACCAATACATTAGACTATGGCAAAGAGAAAAAATAAGGGCCAGAGTATTAGGGATAGGGTAGTTTCATCTTTGAATAAAAGCATGATTCCAGCAGAGTATTCTTATAAGGCTTTTAAGAAGGTGTTTAACAAAATAAAAAAGACAGCTCCTTTGGTTTATAGGGAAGTTGAGGCCTTAATTAAAAGCAATATCATCACAGTTGACAAAAGGAAAAAGTTATTCAAAAAAACCGGGTTGGCAGATCTTGGGGGTACAATAACATCAAGCTTAATCAGAAAGCTTCCTAGTATGGATGAGGCGGAGCTAAAGAAGATAGTAAGCAGTAGATCTTCCCAGACATTTATTGATATGCTTGCCCGCGGCTTAAGTGCCGGCAGCTTTAGCGAGAAAGAGTATACTGTGCTGTCTAAAGAAAAAAAATTTAAGAGGGTTTTGATAGCTAATAGGGGGGAAATTGCCTTAAGGGTGATAAGAGCATGCCGCGAGTTGGGAATAGAAACTGTTTTAGTCTATTCAAAACTAGATAAAGATACACTTGCAGTTAAATTTGCGGATAAAGCATGCTATATAGGGCCTGCTGCCAGTTATTTAGATATAAACAAGATAATAAAAATTGCAAAAAAGACAAAAGCGGATGCTATACACCCAGGTTATGGGTTTTTAGCAGAGAATGCAAAGTTTGCAAAGTTGTGTGAGAAAAACAAGATTAAGTTTATAGGACCCTCATCAAAAACAATAGAGCTTTTAGGCGATAAGGTGATGGCAAAGAAGACTGCGCTTAAAGTCAATGTCCCGGTTATTGAAGGGACCGGTACAGCATTGAAAAATAAGAAGCACGCACTTAAACTTTCCAAGAAGTTGGAGTTTCCAGTTATTATTAAAGCTGCAGCAGGTGGTGGTGGAAAAGGAATGAGGATTGTTGGAGATGAAGAACAACTGGAAAAGTCTTATGAAAGTGCAGAGGCAGAAGCATTTTTGTCTTTTAGAAACAAAACATTGTATATGGAAAAATACATTGAGAGTCCTAGGCATATAGAATTCCAGATATTGGCTGATCATTATGGAAATGTTGTTCATCTGGGGGAGAGGGATTGCAGCATCCAGAGAAAGCATCAGAAGCTTGTAGAGGAAAGCCCCAGCCCAGCTATAAGCGATGAGTTAAGGGAAAAGATGGGAGAGGCAGCAGTAAAAGTAGTATCAGCTGCAAAATATAGGGGTGCTGGTACTGTGGAGTTCTTGCTTGACAAAAAGAAGGATTTCTATTTTATAGAAATGAACACCAGGATACAGGTTGAGCATGGTGTTACAGAGATGGTTACTGGTGTAGATCTTGTTAAGGAACAGATTAAATTAGCAGCAGGAGCAAAACTTGCATTTGACCAGAATAATATTAAGTTGAACGGCTGGGCTATAGAATGCAGGATTAATGCAGAGGACCCTTTGAGTAATTTCTCCCCTTCAACAGGGACAATAGTCAATTATCTTCCTCCTGGAGGTCCTGGTATAAGAGTTAATAGCATATGCCATTCTGGTTATAGGGTGCTTCCTGATTACGATTCATTGCTGTCATTACTTATATGCTCTGGAAGTAATAGGCATGAAGCTATTTCGAGAATGAAAGGAGCCCTTAAAGAATATCTTATAGAAGGGGTAAAGACAACTATACCATTTCATTTAGCTGTTTTACACAACAAAAATTTTGCTAAGGGAGGGGTTACAACATCATTCATAGAAAAAAATGACATACTTAGATCTGTTAAGAAATATTCTGGAAAAAAACGCAATGAGTTGACAAATGGTCAAAAGACAATTTTGGTTACTACAGCAGTATCCAAATATATGGAGAAAAAAAATCATAATAACAAACCAAAGCCTTGGGTTGTGGCTGGCAGACAGGAATTAATGGAAAATGAATAATAATGTATTAGATTTTAAATTCTATAATTTTAAAATCCTTACATCTACTAATGATAAAGCCAAGGAGTTAGCAAAGAAAGGAAAATATAATTTAATAATTATAACTAAAAAGCAGAAAAAAGGCAAGGGGAGGTTTGGAAGGAAATGGAGTTCTGGGCTAGGAGGTTTGTATATGACAATACTTTTGAAAGAGAAAAATTTGGATAAGGTCAGGTATCTTACATTGATTGCTTCTATTGCTGTTGCAAAATCAATAAGAAAAATAACAAAATTAAATGCTTTAGTAAAATGGCCCAATGATGTATTAATTGACAATAAAAAAATATGTGGCATCTTAACAGAAACTGTTTCTAATGCTAACAATTATACATTAATCGGTATTGGGGTTAATATTAATCAAAAAAAATTTGATAAAAAAATTATTAATAAAGCAACATCCTTAAAAATAGAGATCAATAAAAATTATAACATTAAAAATATATCAAAAACAATAATAAAAGAATTCAATAATTTATACAATTATTATAACACAAAAAATTATAAAAAAATAATTAATATTTGGAAGAAATATTCTCATACTTTTGGGAAGGAGATAAAGGCCAAAACTCTTTCTGGTGTTTATATTGGAAAAGCTGTTAATATTGATGATAATTGTAATTTGATGTTAAGGTTAAATAATGGAAGAATCAAGAAGATAGTTGAAGGAGATATATTTGTTGTCTAATTTTCTAATGCTTTTCTTAACTCATCTGGAATTTTAGTAGACTTCATTGTTTTTGTGTTATATCTATTAGTTTTACTAATGATTAATCAATCAAAATCTTTAAAAAGAGGATACTATTACTTTGGGAAGTTATAAATGACATTTTTAGATCAAGTACCTTTTTTGAAAAGAATGCTGGAGATGGGTTATACTATAGCCCTGGTTGTGTTAATAAGCGGCATAGTTGGTATGGTTCTGGCATTTCCAGTTAAGTGGCTATGGAATTTTGTTTTTGGAAGTGTTTATTCTATAAATGTTTTTCAGGCATGGGCATTGAATGTCCTTATGGGGATATTATTTGGAAACAAAACCAATGGGAAAAGGTGAGGTTTAATGCATGAAGTAGAAAATAAAACAATATATGAAGTGATATTTAAGCAAAGAAATGTTCTTTTGGATGTAGCTATGATTGCTCTTAGCGTAGTTTTTTTAGCTATTATAGCTAAAATCAGGATTCCTTTATGGCCCGTTCCTATAACAATGCAGACTTTTGGTGTTTTTACAATAGCCTTTTTCTTTGGTTCATTTAGGGGTTCTGTATCGCTATTAGCCTATGCTTTGGCAGGTTTATTGGGTTTAAGTGTTTTTGCAGGCTTTAACGCAGGTTTACCAGTATTTCTTGGCCCTACTGGGGGCTATATTATTGGTTTTATTTTTGCTGCTTTCGCAGTAGGCTATTTAATAGAGAAGGGTTATGGAAGGACATGGAAATCAGTTTTATTGGTTGTTTTGGTTGGCGAAGTAATAATTTATGCTTTTGGTCTGCCTTGGCTAGCAGCGGCTTTACCAGAACTTACATTTTTTGGTGTGTTAAAAGCCGGTCTTATTCCCTTTATTATTGGTGATACTCTAAAGGCATTAGGAGCAGTCGCTTTGTTTCCTTATTTGTGGAAAGGAGCTGAGAAAATTAGTCAATAATTATTAAAATATCTCCTCTGTTTACACTATCTTTATTTTTTACTTTAATTTCTTTTACTGTCCCTGCTTTTGGCGCTGTGATTTCATTTTCCATCTTCATTGCCATGAGTTTTATCAATGGCTGCTTTTCCTTTACTTTTTGGCCTTTTTTTACCTTTATTTCGTAGATTGTCCCTGGTAAGGGCGAGGTTACTATTCCAGGACCTGTTTCTTTTGCTTCTTTCTTCTTTAGTTTATCGAATATATCTGCTTTGGTCGGTTTTGAATCTACCTCATATACGTCTCCATTACAATGCACCAGAATTCTTCCATCCTCTGTTTCTTCTACTTTAACCCAGTATTCCTTGCCATCAACCTTAATTATAAGGTCTTCCATTTTTATACAGGTATGTTGCCATGTTTTTTTGCAGGCATTTTTTCTCTTTTCCATTCTCTTTTTGTCATTAACATCTCCAGGCAGCTTATCAGGGTTTTTCTTGTGTTCTTTTTTTCTATTATTATGTCAACCTTACCATGCTTTGTTGCCTCGTAAGGGTTAAGGAATTTTTCTTTGTATTCTTTTATTTTTGAAGCTTTGTTTTTTTCTTTTCTAAAGATAATGTTTACTGCTTGCTGTGCTCCCATAACAGCAATTTCTGCATCTGGCCATGCAATTACCTTGTCAAAGCCCATATCTTTTGATACTAATGCTATGTATGCACCCCCATAGGCCTTTCTCATTACCAGGCTTATTTTTGGTACTGTTGCCTCGGAATAAGCATAAAGTATCTTTGCACCATGCCTTATTATGCCGTTATGCTCCTGGTCAACTCCTGGCAAATAACCAGTGACATCTACAAAATTTATTATTGGAATATTGAAAGAGTCGCAAAATCTTACAAACCTTGCTATCTTGTCTGAGCTGTTTATGTCTAAGCAGCCTGCTAGGACATTTGGTTGGTTAGCTACTATCCCAATTGTGTTGCTGTTTAATCTTGCAAAGCCTGTTACTGCATTTTGCGCATATAATGGCTGGGTTTCGAGGAAGGTGTTTTTATCAACAACCTCTTCTATGACCTCTTTAACATCATATACTTTTTTTGTGTCTTTTGGTATTATGTCTTTTAGTTTGTTGTTTGCTCTTTGCGGATTGTCATTTGTGTTTATCAGGTTGGGGTTCTCCATGTTGTTTTGCGGCAAATAAGAGAGCAATAGCTTTACTAAATCAAAACAATCTTTTTCATTTTCTGCAATAAAGCTTGCAACACCAGATTTTTCGTTGTGTATTAAAGGTCCTCCTAAGCTGTTGAAATCAATATTTTCTCCTGTAACTGTTTTTATTACATCTGGACCTGTTATGAACATGTTGCTTATTTTCTTTGTCATGAATGTAAAGTCAGTTAATGCTGGTGAGTAAACTGCGATACCTGCGCATGGCCCTAAAATAACAGAAATTTGCGGAATAACACCAGAAGATAAAGTGTTTGTTTTGAAAATTAAACCACCTGTGTCTAGACCATGGATTCCTTCCTGGATTCTTGCACCACCAGAATCAAGTAATCCAATAATTGGGCAGCCTATTTTTAATGCATGCTGCATTATTTCAGCAATTTTTAAATTATGCATCTCTCCCATTGAACCTCCCATAAAGGTAAAGTCCTGGGCATAAATGCAAACTTGGTTTCCGTTTATTTTTCCAACACCAGTTATAACTCCATCTCCAGATTTCTTTTTTTCCTGTAAATCGTAATTATGGGATTTTAGCTCTACAAGTTGATTTAACTCTGTAAAAGAGTCTTTGTCCAGCAATAAGTCTATACGTTCTTTTGCTGTCAGCTTGCCTTTTTGGTGCTGTTTTTTGATTGCTTCTTTATCTGCCTTAGAGTTATTTGCCATATATTTAACCACCCTTAGAGCCTGGAAGTTAGCTATATTGCTTTAAAAATGTTGTGGAAAATGAGAGTTTATAGAAAAGGTGCGTATAACAAATTTTTTAAAGCGCGCGGGTTTAGGCGTAACTATGGCACTTTTCGGTATTTTTGGCAAGAATAATGTTAAAAAAGAGGCAGTTGAAGCACTCAGATTTCTTAAAGCAGATGAGGTAGTAAGTGAGGAAGAAAAGAGAAAACTTAAGGAGCTTTTTAAAAAAATTAAAAACGGAAAAAAATTTCTAATGCACAATTTTAAAAATATTGAAAAATTTAGAAAGTCGTATATTGTCGGTTTTAAAAACCCCGCCAATACTGATTTACAGAATCACATACAAAAGCGTATTGACGATATCAAATCTTCAGAATCTGTATTGGGAGAGGTAATATCAAAAGTCAAAAAACTAATTGATATATCTATAGAAGTTGTAAATATTATTACAGACATGGAGCTAAAGGAAGAAAAAAAATTAAAATCTTTGCATAATAAAGAAAAAAAACTTGTTTTAAAAGGAATAGAGTTAGAAAAAAATGCTATTGAAAATATGAGAACAAAATCAATATCCTTAAACATCTTAGATGATCTTTTATCAGGAATTAAAGCCTTAATAACTAAAATCTATAATGATTTGAGGGATGCATTGATTAGTTACTTACGTGCCCGTTCCGTATTTAATGCTAGCTATGACAAAAATGCTATGAAGACGCATCTAAAGAGGATGGAAGATTCTTTGAGGTTAGCACTGGATAAGTTTATCAGGGCAGAAAAATTATTAGAGAAATCTATTGAATATATATCCAAATTCAAAAAATATCTTTTGGACATTGAGGGCGATATTAAAAAAGTAAAGGAATATGAAAAATGGATTAAGAGGTCAATTAATATAAAGAATAATCATTAGAACAACTTAAACCCTTTTCCTTCTTTTGTTCCGATGATTCCTCCTTCTACTATCTTGAAGGTGATATCTTTTTCTTCTTTTATTGCGCGGTGCTTTCTGATTATTGCTCTGCGATTTCCAGAAGGAGTTATCTGCAGCTCAATAAGACATTTGCTTCCATATTTTAATAAATCGCCACCAACCATGTTTATCTTTTCCTTGTCCTCAAAATCAGCATAAACCTGGTTAGTAATTAAAACAGGAATTCTTTTTTTGCTCGCAATCTCTTTCAAATAAGCAATTTGCTTGCCTAGTTCCACATTGACTTCATATATATCCTTGTTCCTTCCCAGTTCCAGCCTATAAAGCATTGCTATTGAATCAATAATAATCAAGCCAATTTTGCTGCTTATAAGGTCTCTAAGTTTTTCAAAAGTCTTTTTCTGCTCCTCAAAAGAAGCTGGTTTTAAAAAAACAATATTGTTCAATATTTTTGCATAGTTTAGGTTAATTGCCGAGCATATCTGCTTAAATCTATCCAAAGAAAAATTATTTTCTGTGTCAATATAAATTACCTTTTTTCTAACCCTGGCAGTATTTACACAACAAAGAATGCATAAATTTGTCTTTCCAGAGCCGGCAGGACCATATAAGGTTGTAATTATATCTTTCTCATAGCCACCGTCAAGCATCTTATCCAGAATCCTGCTACCAGTGGGTAATTTGTCCATAACTACAGGAATATTAGTACAATTTATTAATTTTATCTAAATATGTAATATTCACAAGAGCCATATCTAATATAGGATTTCAAAGTAAGTTTCTCTTTAAGCAGTTCAATAAAATTATTGTGTTTCTGATTACAGGAATCATCAGAAGTAGGGCATGGCAGCAAATCGCAACTGTCGATTAAAACATGCTTTGCATTGTCAATATCATCAATTAAAGTATCAATTTTTTCTGAATTATATAATGGATAATAGACAGGTTCTGCTTTGGCATCAGAATAAGCTATAAATGCTGGGTTTGATATCCACAAACCATCAGATATTTTTCCATTATCAATATAATCATAAAACACATCTAAATTGTCCTCGTATTTGTCAAATTCTAATTTCGGTATTGTAAGAATTAAAAAAATAATCAATAATAATGATAATATTAATGATTGGCTTTTCTTAAAAAAATCAATAAAATAAAAGATACCGTAGCTGGCCAATATATACAAGAAAGGCAATGCTGTTATTAATAACCTCATTTCCTTGTGTGCAACAAGATTGTAAGGAATAAAAACAAATAAAAATAATACAGCAAGGGAAACTTTTTCAAAGTTAGATTTCTTAAAAATAAAAATTAAAGCCAAAACAGAAAACAAGACTAAGGCATTTTCCTTTATAAGAGCAACAAAATAAAAATAAAATGGCTGGGAAAAAATCCAGCCAGTATATTTAGACATCCAAGATTGTAACAAAAAGGGATAAAAAATATTACCATATAAAAAATAATTCAATATTAAATAAGGTATAATAGGAATTAGAAAAAATAGGGAAAAATAAAACAATATACTAAAAGATCCTTTTTTCTTCATTATTAAATAAGATAATAATAAAAACAATGAAATAAAAGCAAATATTTGGAAGAATCTTGTCATAAATGCTATTCCAAGCAACAAACCTGAAAAATTATACGTTTTCTTAATAAAAAAATAGAATCCAAGCAAAACAAAGAATGTTGAGGGGATTTCAGAGTGCAAGACATTCCCAAAAACAAAGAATGCTTGTGACAAGGAGAGAAACAAAGCAGCAACAACAGCTATTTTCCTATTGAATAATTCGTGAGCAATAATGTAAGTTAATATCAAAATTCCCAAACTAAAGAGAATTACTAGTAATTTTCCAAAGAAAATATAATCCAAACTTAATTTCCAGAAAAAACCTAAAATTAAGGGCCAAATTATTGGTCTGGAAGGCTCCCACAAGCCAACATTACCAAAAGAATAGATATATTTGCTCATGCCAACATAAACAGAAGAGTCCCACCAGATGTCATGGCCAGCAAACAAAGAAAATATTTTTATAATTAAAAATAACAAGAAAATCAATAGAAATAATTTATGCTCTCTCAATTCCATTTTTCAATATAAAAAAAGTTATTATTTAATTCTTTCTTAAGAACATACTGACAAATCCTTATAATCGCAGAGCCTGTCTATAAGCTTATTCTTATTATGCAGCTTACAGTAAGTGTCATCTTCTATTACCAGGCATGGATAGGAATCAATATTATAGAACAACTCAAGCGTCTTTACAGAAGGAAGTTCCAGGTCAGAATCAAAAGAGAAAATAGCTATTTCATCATCAATTTCTTTGTTTAAATCTGTTAAAACAAAAGCCTGACTATCACAATCAGGACAATCTTCCTTTTTCTTATAAAAATAAAGAATTATTGTTTGGTTAAACTCACACCAATCTTTCATTTCCTTAAGCATTGAAAGATATAAGATTTCATTTCTGTTGAACTTCTGTTTCTGGTTGAGGTAAAATGGGTCTGCAATAAATTTCTCAGTGACTTCCCTGTAACTATCAATTTTTACTCCTGTATCCCAGAGGGTTTTATCCATATAAGCTAATCTCTTTTCTAAAGACAAACAAGTCATTTCCTTACCAAAAACATCAGACATTAATGATAAAGTTTGTAGCTCTTGATACTCATCAAGAACATCTTCCATTCTATCAATAATAACTCGCTCTCTTTGCGTATTCAAGAACAAATTAAATGAGTAAATAGAAACAAACAGCATTATTGTTATCACAGCTGCTACAATGAAAATCCCTTTGTTAGTTACCATCTTACTTTTTTCTTAAACAATACAAGGAAAAATGAAGAGAGCCAGAAAAACTGGTACAGAAAAAAGAGCAAAAAGTATCCAAAATAAGTTGAGATTTTTTTCTTTTTGACGTTTCTTGTAGTACTCAACCCGAATGTAACCAGGACTATCATGCCGATTATGCCAAAAATTCCAAAAAAGGAAAAAATGCTTATGTTAAGAACATCAAATTCCAACAACAGATTAGAGAAAAAATTATAGTTCGTCAGAGAGTAAAATGAAAGATTCCTCATTATATTAGAAAGGGAAAGGTAAAGCGATAATAAAAACAATCCTAAACCAAAAGTTATCAAAGCGTAGTTGAATGGCATGAAGTAGCCAAATAAGCCTGTTTTTTTCCTGAACAAAATACCTCTATGCTTCCATAAAGTCAATAACGCACCTGAATACCACCTTCTTCTCTGCTTGTATAACAACTTGAAGTTGTGTGGAGTTATGGTTCTGACACAAGTGTTCATACAATTAACTATCTGATAGCCAGATTTATGGAGCCTATAGGCTATTTCCAGGTCTTCTGTAATATTATTCGCATCAAAACCATTAATCTTTTCAAGGACAGACTTTCTGTAAATAGAAAAAGGTCCTGGAGTGACATGGATGCAGTTGAGAGATGAAAAAACCTTTAAAAAAAGGGACAAACCAAGCAGGTATTCAAGTTGTATTATCTTCTGCAGGAAGTTTTTGGGCTGCTTTACTTCTACAGAAACTGTGACAGCCCCTACACCTTGGTTATCAAAGTAAGGTATGGTCTTTTTCAATATATCTTCTGGCACAACAGAGTCAGCATCCATACATGCAACAAATTCCCCTTTAGCTAAAGAAATTCCTTGGTTTAAACGAGTCGCTTTACCTTTATTTTTTTCGTTATCGACAAAAATGATATGTTTTCCATCAGCATATCTCTTTACAACTTTGCTTGTTTTGTCTGTACTGCCGTCATTTAAAATAATTACCTCATAGAGGTCTTCTGGGTAATCAATGGATTTTAAGGATTCTATAGAATCCGAAATCTTCTTTTCTTCATTATAGGCAGATATGATTATGCTTACCTTAGGAAGTCTTTTATTTATGTTAAGCTCAGGGGAGTCATAAAGTTTGTCTCTGTTTCTAAACAGAGCCAGTAGGAAAACTATAATAAAATAAGTAGATAAAAACCATACAATATAAACCAATATCGAGTAACCAGGGTTCATTTTGGATCTTGTAGGTAGTAATAAAACTACAATCAAACTATTTAAAGCTTTATGTTTATTTTCCCTTTATGCACAAAAAGGCGGTTTTCGCCTTTTTGGCATCCTGAAAAATCATTTAGGGCGATTTTTCATGATTTTAATAAAATCACCTATAGTAAAAGAATCTGTTTTCGACTTAGCTTGTTTTTCATGTTTTTCTTCATATTCTTCTATTAATTTTATTCTAAGAAAATTTCCAATCTTTTTTGCAAGAGCTATGGAAGGCTCAAAATGACCAGATTCTATTTTTTGTATCAGTGATTCTTTTTCATTCATCTTTTTTGCAAACTCCTCCTGCTTTAATCTAAGATGTTCTCTTTTTTTCCTGATTCTTTCTGCGTAATCATTAACCACCATTTCCATTGCTTCTGTCTCAGGTTCTTTGCTCTTAGCTTTCTGGGCTATTTTATCAGAAATTTGCTGAACAACACCAGTCACCTTGCCAAACTTGCTGCATTCATGGCATACATTTAAGTGGGCACCTTCTATTGTTGCCTTGTACAATTTTCCTTCAGAACCGCACATCTCACATTGCATTTAATCACCAACAATCTGAACAACAATTTTTCTATTACTCCTGGGACCATCCAATTCAAATAAAAAAACAGATTGCCATGTACCTAGCTGCAAATGCCCATTTTTTATAGGTATTGTTTCAGATGGTCCTAATATTGCAGATTTTATATGAGAAGCAGCATTATTATCTATTCTGTCATGTCTCCAAATACCTTCTCTTACTACCTTGTTTAATGCGTCTATTATATCAAGGCATATATTCGGGTCAGCATTCTCATTTATTACTATAGCAGCAGTAGCATGCATTGCAAAAATATTACAGACACCTTCTTTTACCTTAGATTTATGGACTATTGCACTAACGTCTTCTGTTATGTCTATCAATTCCTGCTTTTTTGATGTTGAGATGGTTATTATTTGTTGCATTGAGGCAAATCAATATTATTTGATTTAAAAATATTTTTATTTTTTACATATAAAATAAACAATGTTTAAAAATGGATATATATGACTCTGCTATATGAAAGTAATAATAATTACTGGATCAGTTGGAACAGGAAAAACCACATTATCAAAGCTGTTAGCTAGAAAATTGAATTTCCATTACATAGATGTCAATAAAATAATAAGAAAATATAATATTTCAGAAGGCTATGATAAAAAAAGGAAAACAAATATTGTTGATATTAATAAATTAAATAAAGCATTAATTAAAGAAATAAAAAATTATAAAAACACAATTAAGAAAAATTCAATAATCAGTTCTAATAAAAATATATCAATAAAAAACAAAAGAACATTTGAAAAAATCAATGAAAAAAATAAAAATAATAAAAAAATAAAGAATGGCATAATTATCGATTCCCATCTTTCTCATTATTTACCTAAGAAATATGTTGATTTATGCATAGTTACTAAATGTAATCTGAAAGTGTTGAAGAACAGGCTAAAAAAGAAAAAATATTCTAAAGATAAGATAAGGGAAAATTTGGATACGGAAATATTTGATGTTTGCTTAAACGAGGCTAAGGAGAACAGGCACAAAATAATTGTTATGGATACAACAAAAGGTATAAAAACACATCTAGAGTCCTTTACGAAACTAATAAAATGAACACACAGGCTGAAGAATTGAACAAAGAAATAATGAAAGCAAATCCTGCTGTCATGGAAATGCTTTCAGATAAGGGGAAGAATATATTTTTCCCAAAAAAAGGTATTGTTGCCCAAGGTATAGAAGCAAAAGATTCTAAAATAAATGCTTCAATAGGCATTGCTTTAGAAGAAGATGGAAGTCCAATGAGGCTTAAGTCTATTGCGTCAAATGTTAATCTGGATACAAAAGATATATTTCCTTATGCACCAAGCTTTGGAAAACCAGAACTAAGAGAGGCATGGAAGAAACTTATATATAAAAAAAATTCTTTGCTTAAGGGCAAAGAGATAAGTCTGCCAATAGTTACTAATGCTTTAACACATGGATTAAGCATGTCTGGTTATCTTTTTGCTGAATCTGGAGATAAAATAATTGTTCCTGAACCATTTTGGGGGAATTACAAGCTTATTTTTATAAATGGTTACGGAGCTGAACTGAAAACTTTTCCCCTTTTCGACAACAGCAGTTTTAATATAAAAGGTTTTGAAAAGGCACTTTCTGAAGAAGGCAAAAAGAAAATTGTGCTGCTTAATTTCCCAAACAATCCTGCAGGATACACACCTAAAGAAAATGAAATAAAACAAATTGTGGATGCTATAAAAAAATCTGCTGAGTCTGGAAACAATGTTATTGTTTTAATAGACGACGCATACTTTGGTCTTGTATTTGAAGATGGTATTTTTAAGGAATCAATTTTTTGCCTTTTAACAGATATTCATGAAAATGTTCTTGCAGTAAAATTGGATGGTGCAACAAAAGAAGATTATGTATGGGGCTTTAGAACAGGCTTCATTACCTATGGTATTAAGGGAAGTAAGGAAGCTCAGAAGGGTCTTTATACTGCATTAGAAAATAAGACATCAGGAGCTGTAAGGGGCAGTATATCCAATGCACCCCATATCTCACAGTCACTTGTTTTGAAAGCATTTAAAGCTCAAACTTATTGGGATGAGAAAAAAGAAAAATATGATATTCTTAAGAGGAGGTATACAAAAGTTAAAGAAGTATTAGAAGAACATAAGGAATATGAAGATGTTTTTGAGGCTCTTCCTTTTAATTCTGGTTATTTTATGTGTATCAGATTAAAAAATAATGATAGTGAGAAAATAAGAAAAATACTTCTTGATAAATATTCAGCTGGAGTAATATCAATGGGTGATTTGATTAGGGTTGCTTTTTCTGCGACACCAACTGAAAAAATACCAGAGCTTTTTGATAATATATATAATGCCTGCAAAGAGAGATGATTGTTATCGTAGTAACATAATATTTTTAAATAAAGTCAAAAAATAAAATGAAGATGGGGTTGGATAATGAATATAAGCAGCAATTTAATTGATGAAGAAAATCTGAAAAAATTGAAAGAGATTAACAATAAATATGTAGAAGAAATTGTAGAAAAGTATGTTAAATTATGCAAGCCAAAGAAAGTAACTGTGCTTACTGGTTCTGAAGAAGATATTGCTTATGCCAAAAGACTGGCTTTAGAAAACAAGGAGGAAGTTCAGCTTGAGATAGAAGGACATACAATCCATTTTGATGGGTACTATGACCAAGGAAGAGACCTAATTAACACAAGAGTAATGCTTCCCAAGGGAAAAACACTAAGCAGATCCATCAAAACAATAGATAGGGACGAAGGACTAAAGGAAATCATGGAATTACTTGACGGGATAATGGAAGGGAAGGAGATGCTCATATGCTTCTTTTGTCTGGGTCCAACCAACTCAAAATTCTCGATACCTGCTTTACAACTGACAGATTCAGCATATGTAGCTCATAGTGAAGCGATACTCTACAGGCAAGGATATAATGAATTCAAACAGCTAAACGGCTCGAACAAATTCTTTCATTTTATCCATTCAGCAGGCACTTTAGATGACAGAAAAAACCCGATAAATGTGGACAAAAGAAGAGTTTATATGGACTTGGAAGAAGAGCGTGTTTTCACAATAAACAACCAATATGCAGGAAACAGCGTAGGCCTGAAAAAACTGGCATTAAGGCTTGCAATAAGCAAAGCAAGCAGAGAAGACTGGCTCTGCGAGCACATGTTCATCATGGGAGTTCATCCAGAAGGAAAAAATCGTGTAACTTATTTTACAGGAGCATTCCCAACAGCATGCGGCAAAACATCTACTGCAATGGTTCCGGACCAGACCATTATTGGTGATGACATAGCCTATATAAGGCCTGGAGAAGATGGAACAGCAAGAGCAGTCAATGTAGAGCAGGGAATATTTGGAATAATTGCAGATATCAACCAGAAAGACGATCCTTTAATCTACAAAGCCCTCACAACACCAAGAGAAGTGATATTCTCAAATGTTCTAGTTAAAGATAATGTACCTTACTGGCTTGGAATGGGAAAAGAAACCCCAAAAGATGGATTCAACTTTTCAGGAGAATGGGAGCAAGGAAAAAAAGATGAGAATGGAAAAGAAATACCTCCTGCGCACAAAAATGCAAGATACACTATAATGATAAATGAATTGGATAATGCAGATAAAGACGCAGATAATCCAGAAGGTGTTCCTGTAAGTGGATTCATCTATGGAGGTCGCGATTCAGACACCTCTGTTCCAGTCCTGCAATCATTAAGCTGGCCGCATGGAGTATTTATCGGAGCAGCAATAGAATCAGAAACAGTAACAGGAACCTCAGACAAAGCAGGTGTGAGAAAACATAATCCGATGTCCAACATAGAATTTCTAACAGTCCCTTTAGGGACATATATTAAAAATCACCTGAAATTCGGAGAAGATATAGACAATGAACCAAAAATATTTGCAACAAACTATTTCCTAAAGGAGGACGGAAACTTCCTTAATGAAAAAACAGATAAAAAAGTCTGGCTTCTATGGATGGAAGGGAGGGTCCATGATGAATATGAGGCAATTGAAACCCCTAGGGGATTTATACCTAGATACGAAGATTTGAAGAAATTGTTCAGCAAAGTTTTCGGTAAAGACTACTCAAAAGAGGAATACGAAAAGCAATTTTCTATAAGGATTCTTAAACTCTTAGAGAGACTGGATAGGATAGAATCAATATACAAAGAAGAAGAAAACATTCCAGAAATGTTCCACAAGCATCTTGAGCAACAAAGGGAGCGCTTAAAAAAAGCCCAAGAAAAGTTTGGAAAAGATGTAATAAGCCCTTTTGAGCTTGAATAGATTTATATATTCTTGTTCTTTTTTGTTCTGTATGAAAACACAATTAGCGTCTTTAGATATACATTTTGTTCTGAAAGAATTGAAAAACTTGGAGGGCTCTAAAGCAGATAGAATATACAATAATGGCAAAGAAGAGATTTATATTCAGCTTTACCAAAGCAATGTCGGAAAAAAATTATTAAGAGTTATTGTAGGAAAAGCTATTTTTCTTTCTAGCGAAAAAGATGTTGATGAAAAGCCTTCTGGTTTCTGCATGGGTTTGAGGAAAAATCTTGAAGGAAAATTTTTGGATTCTGTTAAGCAGCCAGAATCTGAAAGAATATTAAAATTTGTTTTCAAGGCAAAAGATGAAACAAAGAAACTTTATCTGGAATTTTTTGGCAAGGGCAATGTGATTTTATGCAATAATGATGATATTATAGTAGACTGTTCAATCAAACACAAATTCAAAGATAGAGCTATAGTTCCAAAAGAGAAGTACAAATATCCTCATATGGAATACAATGTTTTTGATTTAAATAAAAATAATCTTATTGATTTATTGAAAAATTCAAAAAAAGATAAGATTGTCACTTCACTTGCTGTTGAATTGGGTTTAGGCGGAGTTTATTCTGAGGAGATTTGTTTGTTGAGTGATATTAATAAAGATACAATACCAAAAAAAATCAATGATGACGAAATTAAAAAAATAATCAATTCTATAAAAAAAATAATTAAAAACAAGAAAAACTCAACTATAATCTACAAAAATAAGGAAGCAGTGGATGTTGTGCCTATTGATTTGGAATTCTATAAAGAATATGAAAAGAAAAAGTTCTCTGATTTTAATGAAGCGTTAGACGAGTATTTTACAAAGGAACTCAAGATTGTAAAAAAAGGAGAATCTACTTATGAAAAAAAGATAAATGAGCTAAAAAGAATAATAGAAGAACAAAAAGCTACAATAAAGAATATGAAGAACAAGGAAACAGAAAACAGAAAAAAAGCAGAGATGATTTATAATAATTATCAACAAATCAAGGAAATTCTAGACGAAATAAACAAAGCAAGCAAGAAATATTCATGGGAAGACATCAAAAAGAAATTGAAGGGGCATAAGGTTGTTAAGGATGTTGATGTGAAGGAGAAGAAATTTGTTATTTATGCTGGTGAGAATTCGTAAGTTTTTTAAAACCATAACCATTACTTATTGTTGGACGGCCATAGGGGCTTGGTTCACCCGATCCCATTCCGAACTCGGAAGTTAAGCAAGCCTCCGTTTCTAGCTGTACTGTACTTCGTATGGGAAACTAGGAAAGCTGTCCACCTCTTTTTTAAGTTTTAATAATGGTAACCTTTTTAAACGAAATTTCTATTCCAAGATAAAGAATGAAGGTTTCAGTAATTGGTACAGGATATGTAGGATTAGCTACAACCACAGTATTTGCGGACCTTGGGAATGAGGTAATAGGTGCAGATATTGATAAGGGCAAGATAGAGGGGCTGAACAAGGGCATAATGCCCATATTTGAGCCAGGGCTTAAGGAGTTAGTTGAAAGAAATATAAAGGAAAAAAGATTGCGTTTTACTCATAATAATAAAGAGGCAATAGAGCATGGGGAAGTTATTTTTATTTGTGTAGGAACTCCACCAAAGGAAAACTGGGAAACAGAACTAAAGTATGTGGAAAATGTTGCTGTGGAAATAGCAAAAAACATGAAATCTTATAAGGTAATTGTACATAAGAGTACAGTACCAGTTGAAACAGGAGATAAAGTTAAAAAGATAATAGAAGACAATGCTGGGAGAAATGTCGAGTTCGATGTTGTGAGTAATCCTGAGTTTTTAAGAGAGGGCACTGCTGTGGAAGATACACTACATCCAGATAGGATTGTTGTGGGTGTAGGAAGTGAGAAAGCAAAAGAGATAATGAAAAAGCTTTATGAGCCTATCAAAGCTCCATTAATTATCACTGATATAAGGAGTGCAGAGCTGATTAAACATGCGTCAAATGCATTTTTAGCAACTAAAATTTCTTTTATCAATTCTGTAGCGAAAATTTGCGAGCTGTCAGAGGCTGATGTGGAAAAAGTAGCAGAAGGGATGGGTTATGATAAGAGAATAGCAAGAGACTTTCTAAATGCTGGTATAGGTTACGGAGGTTTTTGCTTTCCTAAGGACTCACAAGCATTCATCAAGATAGCGGAAAAATACGGCTATGATTACAAGCTGCTTAAGGCAACAAATGAGATTAATGAAGAACAGAAAAAAAATTTTGTTAAAAAAGTGAAAAGTACACTGAAAGATGTTAGTGGAAAGAAAATTGGAGTTCTCGGTTTATCATTTAAACCAAATACAGATGATATGAGGTTTGCTCCAAGCATATATATAATAGAAGAGTTACAAAAAGAAGGTGGAAAAATAAAGGCTTATGATCCAGAAGCAATGGAAAAAGCGAAAGAAGTGCTTAATGATGTTGAATACTACAAGGATCCTTATAAGGTTTGTGAAGGTGCAGATTGTCTGCTTATACTGACAGAATGGAATGAATTCAAAGAACTTGATCTGGAAAAAATAAAATCTTTATTAAAAATCCCTTTAATTATAGATGGAAGGAATATATATAATCCCGAAGATATGAGAAAGCATGGCTTTTCTTATATCAGTATTGGAAGAAAAGATGTGCTTGGAATACGTCCAGCACCAACTCCGTAGGCGATATAGATGGATGCTATTATACTAGCAGCAGGTTATGCAACTAGGCTACACCCATTGACAGAGAATACACCGAAACCTCTGCTGAAAGTGGCCGGAAAGCCCCTAATAGAACACATAATGAATAAATTAGAAGGGTTAGATGTCATTGATAAAATCTATATTATAACTAATGATAAGTTCGAACAAAATTTTATAGAATGGCTTCACAATTTTGATGCAAAAAAACCAATAGAAATAATTAATGACGGAACTAAAAGCAATGATGACAGATTAGGTGCCATAGGGGACATGCATTATGCAATAGCTGCAAAAAAAATAGATAATGATCTTGTGGTAATTACCGGAGATAATCTTTTTGACTTCTCGCTGCTGGATGTTATTGACTTATTCAAAAAAAAAAAGTCCAATATAGTTGTGCTACATGATGTAAAGGACTTCGAATTAGCAAAGCATTATGGCGTTGTTGAAATTAAGAATGATGCTATTGTAAATTTTGAGGAGAAGCCCAGTAATCCAAAATCTACTCTGATTTCAACCGGAGTCTATCTGTTCCCAAAAAAAACATTATCCTTAGTAAAAAAGTATATTGACCAGGGCAACAATCCAGATAAAACCGGAAGTTTTATCGAATGGCTTCATAAAAGAGAGATTGTTTGTTCCTATGTTGCTGATAAGGCATGGTATGATATAGGGAACTTTGAGCAGCTGGAAAAGGTAAATAAATATTATACGGGATAAAAATGAAAATAGTACTAATAACTGGAGGTGCTGGTTTTATCGGGAGTCATTTATGTGATTTTTTGATAGATAAGGGATTTAAGGTAATATGTGTGGATAATTTTGTAACAGGAAATAAAAAAAATATCGAGCACCTGAAAGGAAACAGCAGTTTTACTTTAATTAAGCATGATATAAGCAAGCATATAAAGATAGATGAACATGTTGATTATGTGCTACATTTTGCAAGCCCTGCAAGTCCGATAGATTATCAGAAGATTCCGATACAAACTTTAAAAGCCGGCAGCCTTGGTACTCACAATACTTTGGGACTAGCTTTGGCAAAAAAGGCAAAATATGTACTTGCTTCTACATCAGAAGTTTATGGAGACCCTTTAGTTAATCCACAGCCCGAGACTTATTGGGGAAATGTTAATCCAGTGGGTCCAAGGGGATGCTATGACGAGGCAAAGAGGTTTGCAGAAGCACTTGTGATGGCTTATCACAGAATTCATAATGTCGATATAAGGATAGCCAGGATTTTTAATACATACGGTCCCAGGATGAGGAAAGATGATGGGAGAGTTGTCCCAAATTTCATAAACCAGGCATTAAGCAATAAATCCCTTACAGTGTATGGTGATGGCAAACAGACAAGAAGTTTTTGCTATGTCAGTGATTTAATAGAAGGAATCTACAAATTGATGCTATCAGATATTAATGAACCTGTAAATCTGGGAAATCCTGATGAGTATACTATGCTGGAGTTTGCAGAGATTGTAAAAGATTTAACACAGAGTAATAGCAAAATTGTCCATAAGGATCTACCTATAGATGATCCTCATGTAAGGTGCCCAGATATAACGAAAGCAAAAAAAGAGCTTGGATGGGAGCCTAAGGTAAGTCTTGAACAAGGTCTTAAGAAAACTATAGACTACTTTAAATAGTTATTTTCTCCATTTTTCCTTATAATGATGCTTTCTTACAGTATAAATTTGCTGGAATGCGTTTAGGCTTAATATTATTATAAACCATAACGATAATATTGCCTGATTGATTAAGACAAGAAATCCAAATATGTTTACTACTAGCAATGTAAATGGAAACACTGTTTTAAATCTTGATTCTTTGAACAGAGTAATATCTTTTTTTAATTCAAATAAAATTTTTTTTGTTTCAGATATGTACAATGAAAAAATCCATAAGAAACCAGCAATATTGCCTAATATCAGGTAGAAAGGTTCATTAGTTATTTTGTATACCCCCAAGGTAACTCCAAATACAAAGAAAAACTTATGGAGTTTATTGCCAAATTTGTCAAACCAGCTGCCAACTATTGTTTGATTATTGGTATATCTAGCTATAGCACCGTCAACGTGGTCTAATATTATGGTCAGTTGCAAGAAAATGTAACCAATTACTAAACTTTCCCAGTTTCCTAATGAAAAAAATATACCAGCTATAATTGAAGTTATTATGCTGACAATAGATATTTGGACTGATGTTACATTTATTTTAGATAATTGTATAACTAAGGGGCTAGCGATTTTTCTATATACATATTTAGCTAACCAGTTCTCATTTTCCCTCCCAATTTTATTAGTTTTTCCCATTTTTTCAACTTATGGAATATTAAGCATTCCTTTTTCGTTACCTTTATCTTATTTTTAAATTTATCTTAATTTTTGGTATAAACTGCAGAGTAATCCATGTTTATTCTAACGTTATAATATTTTTATTTTTTAAAAACTCAATTAATTTATTTTTGCATTCTTCAATAGATTCTTTGTCTGTATCAAGAACTATATCAGCGTCTTTAGGCTCTTCAAAATCTAGTGACACTCCAATAAAATTTTCAAATCCTTTTTCCTTGTTTTTTGCTTTCTTATAATGACCTTTGACATCACGCTTTTCACATACTTCAATCGGACACTTTGCATAAACAATGACTATATTCTCAAGTTCTTGTCTGGCATACTCTCTAGACTTTTCTGTTGGTGAGGCTACACACGCAATACACAACAAACCTTTTTCTGTTGTTATTTTGCATAAATCTACTACCCTCTTCATATGAGTGTTTCTATCTTCTAAGCTGTACCCTAAATCAGCAGATATGGTCTTTCTCATTTCATCTCCATCAAGAAGGACAACCTGGATATTATTCTGCTTCAATAATTCTATCAGTCTTGCAGCTATTGTTGATTTTCCTGAGCCATGAAGCCCTGTAAACCAGATTGTCCACCCTTTCTTTAAGTTACCCATGATCTGGAAGATGGGTCAAAACTACTTAAATCTTACTGAAATATGCTCTAAAAATAGTCGGATATTGAATAGAGTAAACTTTATATAGGCTTAAAAATAAGCTGTATGCCAAAGAGAAAGTTTTTATTAGGGGGTTATTTCCAAAGAATATAACCAATTGAGGCATAACTATGGTACACTTTTATGAATCTATATTAATTGATACTGTTGATGGGCTCCAGTGTAAGTCATATTCAAATGAACATCCAGAAGGGTATATAATAGTAAAACCCAAGTATATCCCAAAAAATGTTATTGAAGGAGAGGGTTTAAAATACAGGTTTTTGTTTGAAAAATGTCTAGTCAGGTTTAATTTATTTATCAAAAAAGAAAAACTTCTTGTTTATATAGACCAATTCAAAAAGAAATTTCCTGACTATGTCTATCATTGCAAAGACACAAAAAACTGGTTTTTTGCTGTACCTAAAGAAAAAATAAAAAAAATTCATGATTCCAGAAAAGGGCTGTCAGAATTAATGCAGGTTCCAAAAAAAGATTTAGATGAATATTTAACTCTTGTCAGAGAATTAATAGACTTTTTAACCAAGAGCGGAGTAAGTGTGAATGATTTGGGAATAACTCATTCTACTTTAATGGGAAATTACACCCCTAAAAAATCTGATATTGATATCATTATTTATGGTAAAGATAATGGATGGAAAATTCTTGATTATTTGAAGACTGCTAAACACAAAAAACTACATTGGAAAACCGATGAAGAGTGGGGTGAATATTATAAAGAACACCAAACCTCTGAGACTGTGCATTTTACAGAGGAAGAATATGTTAAACATATGAGAAGAAAAAGATATGAAGGAATGTTCTCTAGTACGGTTTTTACATTATTTACAGTAGAAGAACCAAATGAAACTTGGTTTAAATGGGGAGAAGATAAATTTGATCCGATTGGGGCAGTAACAATAAAAGGAACTGTTGCAGACCATTACAATAGCCACGTCAGACCAGGGTATTATGAGATTACAAATGGAAAGATAATCTATAAACACGGAAAAGATATAAAAATTGACAATTCTTTAAAAATAAAAAGGGTAGTAACATTCTCAATTCCTTTTGTACAACAAGCGCTTAAAGGAGAAGAAATAACTGCCTGTGGCCTACTAGAACTTGTAACTCCAAAATCTGGAGAAAAATATTATAGGGTGGTCGTAGGTTATTTTGATGCATATATAACTGACAGGAGGGAAAAGGAACTCATCAAATCCGATATTTAGAAAATGCATTTTTACGAATCTTCCGTAATAACGACAACTGATGGTCTTCATTGCCAAGTTTATGGTAATGAGCATCCTGATGACAAGATTTTAGTTAAACCCAAGTATATACCTACTGACAAAATATCCAGCGATTCATTACCCTACAGATTTATTTCTGGAAGAAAGATGAATAGGCTCGACCTTTGGACAGATAAAGATAAACTTAAGCAGTATATTGATGCTTTTACCAAAGCTTATCCGGAGTATATATTTAAAAGTCCCATGCATGAAAAAAGCCCATTATTTTTTGTCATACCAAAAAAAAATATTGAGAGAGCTTACTCACCAAGAGTAGGATTAGCCGAACTTATGAGTATGCCTAATAAGGATTTGGATGACCATCTTAGGAAAGTCGTTGATCTTATGTCCTTTCTTCTCAAAAACGATTTAGAGTTAAAAGATTTTGGGGTTACATATTCAACCTTGATGGGGCATTATTCCCCAAATATGTCTGATATAAATATTGTAGTTTATGGGAAAGATAAATTCTGGAAATTGATGAGATATTTACAAGAAGCCAAACATGAAAATCTTAAGTGGAAAACTTATGAAGAGTGGGAGCAATTTTACAAGAAAAGGAACAGGCATATGATTCATAAAAAAGAGGTCTATATCCAAAATATGTATAGGAAAAAATCCGAAGGTTTCTTTAAGGAAACATTATTTATAATTTTTGCAGTTGAAAATCCAGATGAGGTGTGGTTTAAGTGGGGAGAAGAAAAATATAACCAGATGGGTATAGCCAGATTTAAAGGAACAGTTATTGATAATAAAGACTCCATAGTAAGACCTGGTTGCTATGAAATTACTGACACAGAATTTATTGATGGAGACGAATCCTGCAAAGGTTTGCCAGTAAAAAAAGTAGTATTTTATTCAAGAGATTATTGCATGCTTGCTTATCCTAAGGAAAAAATAGAGGCTAGCGGGGTTGTAGAAGAGATAATACCAAAAAAAGGAGAAAAATATTATAGGGTAGTCGTAGGTTATTTTGATGCATATTTGAGTAAAAGAAGAGATGAGGAATATATAAGAGTTTTAGACGATTAAAATGAAAAATTCCAATGAAACTGGTAAACTATTTAATGAAGATGCAAGTCTAAAAGATGATTGTGATCTATGTAAAGAAGGTAGCTATAAGGTTGATCAAAAAACAGGATATGGAGCAATAATTTATAAAATTGGAAATTTAAAAAATGGATGGTTTGCTACATTATCTCCTAAAACTGGAGGAAATCCTAAATTAGATTTTACGATTCAATTAATGCCCTTTTCTCATCTGATACATTTTTCTCAAATAGAATCTTATCCCGAATTAGCAAAAAATTATGGAATCTCTTTTTCTAAATTATGCAGAGCTATGACCACAATTTTAATGCAAGATGAAGACTTAAAAGCTAATTCCAAAGAAAGAAACTTATCTGTGTCAATAGGAACATATGGAAAATGTACGACCTGGAAAGAAAAAAAAGACCATTTGCACATTAAGATTTTCCCATTTAGAGGCAATATTGGACAACCATATACGGTTGATAGTTCTTTTGGAAAAAAAGAATTATTTAAAGAAACACATACTGGTGAGGAATTTGTAAAGATGAAGCCAGTTAAAAAAGTAATGATTGGAGAAGAAAGATTTTCTCAATTGATAAGGAACCTCATATCCTTATTAAATAAATAAGATTGAAATAAAAGGTAATTTAAGTAAACTTGACTAAATATCTTCGACAAATTAAAAATGCCGGGAATAATTGATTTACATTGCCATACAATTGCTTCAGATGGCGAATTATCCCCGGAAGAACTTGTAGATCTCGCAATTAAAAAGGAATTAAAGGCAATTGCAATTACAGATCATGATTCTTTAGGATCTTTAAAAAAAGCAATTGACTATTCTAAAGGCAAAAATATAGAAGTTATTCCAGGTGTCGAAATTAGTTCTAATGACCTTTTCTATGATTTTGATAAGATTGATGTGGTCGGGCTTTTTGTTGATTATAATAACAAATCGTTGGCTAATACAATAGAGTATATTAATAAAAAAAGGGATGAAAACAAAAGAGAAGTAATAAAAAAACTAAATAATTTGGGATTCAAAATTGATTTTAATGAGGTTAAAAAAACAGTTAAAGGCACATTTGGCAGGCCACATATTGCAAAATTTCTCCTTAAAAAGTATCCTAGTGAATTCAGTTCAATACGTGATGTTTTTGATAAATATATCGAAAAAGGCAAAGCGGCATTTGTTAAACCTACTGAAATGCCGCCAATTAAAGATACAATAAAAATAATTAATAAATCAAATGGCATCTCTATATTAGCACATCCCGGAGTATACCCCAAGGAGTGTTCCCTTAAATTAATTAATCACTTTATCGATATGGGTGGTGATGGTATCGAGACTTATTATCCCTACCATATAATTTGCCCGAATTTAAACCTTGATGAAAAAGGCAATAATGAGATGGTTGCTTTTTATAAGGATATTGCCAGATATAAGAATATTCTTGAGGGCGGAGGCGGCGATTATCATGGAGAATATAGGTTTACACTGGGCGAACTAAAGATTCCAGATGAAATTTTGTCTAGAATTAAGAATAAACTTAATATTTCTTGAATTCGAATGATAACTATTAACTTATAAAAGTAACTTTACTTTTCTTATTAAATGTTCTTTACGATTTTATTAAACAAAATTTTGTCCTCTTTGTCTAATATCCTAAGAGCAAGCAAGACTATAAAATAGGCCAATGCTCCCAAAATTATTGCTAAAAATAAGCTTTCTATGAAGAATAATGAAAAAATCATAACAGCAACAGCTATTATTGGTTTATAAATGAAAGAAACTACAAATCTAAAATTAAAACCATACCTAATCACAAATGAAGTATAAGTAATAAAAAAGATAATTTCTGTTAGCAAGGTTGCAATAGCAGCACCTACAAAACCATAGATCGGGATGAAAATAAGGTTTAAAATTATATTTATTAATGCAGACAGTCCCTGACTAAAAAGCCTTGAGCGTTGCTTGTTTATGGCCATTAATGTAAAGCCACTTACTGGATTGAGGAATTTAAGAAATAAGTATCCAGAAAGTATACTCAATGCTATTGCAGATTCAATGTACGCTTTACCATATAACAATAGAATTATTTTGTCAGAAAGAATATAAATCCCAGCTGCTGCTGGAAGGCCTATTATGAGCATATACTTAAATGATTTTTCATAAACTAACCTGAGGGACTCTTTTGATGTTATGTAAAATCTTGATAACACCGGATAGATAGAATTTCCATACATTAAAGGTATAAAAATAAGTGCAATCACTATACTAGTTGCAGCAGAATAAATTCCTACTTCTGCTGTGGAACGCATTTTTGAAAGCATGATTACATCTATGTACATATAGAGAGTTGAGAAAACCAGGGAAAGGCAGAATAATGAAGATTTCTTCAATAGTTTTTTTGAGAAGCCATAATCAAATTCAAAACTAATTTTAATGAATCTTGTGTAGGTTATGAAAAAAGCAATCATGAGGACAACAAATTCTGTTGCAAGAAAAGCCAGAGATGATGCTAAAAGCCCATAATTGTTTTCTATCAAATAAAATATTGCACCTGCAAGTATGAGCACCCGTAGTATTTTGATGAAGGCGTCATAATACATCCGCTCAAAAGCCCGGAATATAGCATAATACAACTCGGTAAAGGACTGAAGTAATGTAAAACCCAACATGATGTAAGCAATTATTTTCACTTCTCCAGGATATCCCGCTATATTAAGGAATAAATAAGCAGAAACCAACGTAATTGCTGAAAGCAGCAGTTTTATCATGATGGAGTTAGACAGATATTTTGAGGCTGATTTTTTATCTCGGCTTATTTCTCTTATAATCACAGTAGATAAGCCAAAGTCAGTAATGACCACAAACAAGAAAGCAAAAGCAAGCCCAAAGCTAAATATTCCAAAGTCACTTTTTCCAAGAACTCTTGCCAGATAAACAAAAATGATGAGCTGAAGAATCCTAGATATAATCTGGGAACTTATTAAACTCAAGAAATTTGCAGTAATTCTTCTAGCAGTTCCGAATTTCATATTACTTTCTTTCAAAGAGTTCTTTATAGTAGTGTTCTGCTGTTTTGCCTTTGTAGTTTACTATAAACGCAGTTATCTGAATTAGTGTGGAAATCACGCCGTATATTATGAGATATAAAGAAATGAGCATATATTGTGGGAAAAATCCCTGCTGAATATTTACAAGTTCTATAAGCGCAAATATTGTTATATGTACAATATTTGCAGGATATACCCAGAATTCACGTACAATATCATATATATCATACAATCTTTTTCCTGTTTTTGTACCCCCACCTCTAATATTCAGTTTTCCCTTTACAAATATCTTTTGCATTTTATTACTTTTCTTTATTTCGCTTAGCCTCTCAGTGACCACAGCATCTTTTATGGAATCAAGTACTATTGGTTTGCCTAAAACTGCAGCTAAAAATCCAAAAATCAATATCGGATAAAAACCTGTTTTGAGAAAAACACCATATGAAAGTGTAAAAAAAATCAAAGGGACCGCAATATTATGATACACCTGCTCCAGAAACGTACCTATAATCCCATCTTCCTTCCGATATCTTGCGACTTCTCCATTGACATTATCCAGGATTATTGTAAAATGTATTACTAGGATACCAATGAAAATCATCCATAAGTCTCCAAAAGCCATGAATACTGATCCCGCAATAAGCAAAATAATCATAGATATAGTCACGTAATCTGCTGAAATTTTAGTGTAAAGAAGAAGTTTTGTTATGTATATGGATATCTTCATAGAAACTAATTCCATATACAATGGCTGCTTCTTTTTTGAACCACATATTTTCCTTAATTCTTTAATTGACTCTACCATTTTTCATGATAATTCCGTTTAATTTTTTTGACAGAGCTTCCCAGGTCAAATTTTTTAATAAGCTGCCGTAATTGACTCCTTTATTATTTTTTATTGTATATATTAACTTTTCTGCCATATCATACTTGTCATTGGGCTTACATAAGGAATTCCTGAATTTTGACAGCATAATTGAGGCATCTCCTAATGCTGTGGCGACAACAGGCAAGTTAGCTGCCATATACTCTGCAAGTTTGTACGGGAAACAATATTCAGAAAAAATATTTTTTTTATTGGGCAAAACTGCAATATCTGCAGCATTTAATGCAGTAATAACATCATTTCTTTTTGGATATTCTTCATAAATTATAGAATCCTGCTTTACGTCAATGTCGTCTGATATTTTCCCGCTTAGCAATAAATAACTATCAGGGATAGTTTTTTTGACCTCTTTGAACGCTTCAATAAGTATATCTACTCCTTTGAATTTGCTTATCTCCCCAATATATATTATAATCCTCCCTTTTGGAAGCCTGAGAATCTTTCTTGCTTTTTTCTTTTCTATCTTTTTGAATGCCTTCAAATCAATACCATTCTGCATAGTATAGGTCGGTTTTTTCCTGAATTTTCTGATGTATCTGTTTAAGGAATCGCTGACTGTAAGTACTATATCAGAATTTTTAACTGCTTTTTTGTCAAGATATTTTACAAAAGGTATTCTGTATGAATCATAACAGCTATATTCATCCTGCATATCATAAATATATCTTATGTTAAACCTTTTTGCATATCTATACCCTAAAATTCCCAATAAGGGATCAGTGGAACCCGCAATACAATCATAATTATTTTTCTTGATTATGTTCTTTAGGCTTTTTAACAGTCCGAAATGTTTTAAAATAGAGTATGGTCTTATGTAATAGTTTATACCGTTTATTCTTATGTCTTTGTTTTCATGTTTCTTATAATCGGGGCAAAAGAAATCAATTTTATGTTTTTTTGCCAGTGGCTCAAATAGTTTTATCTGCCTTCCGAAATTTTCTATTACCATATCTTTGTTTGCACCAAACCTTTTCATTAGGACAAGTATTTTCATTTTGAGAAATAGGTTTTGTACCAATCTATGGTTTCATTTAATCCGGAATTAATGTCATATTTAGCTTCCCAATTGAGAATTTTCTTTGCTTTTTGTGAGTCAAGATACTGTTTGTCAATTTCATTTTTCGCTTCTCCAAGAATTTTTGGTTTTACATCTTTGTCCATCATTGTTATGATCTTGTTATATAGGTCCAGAACACTTATGGGTTTTCCTGTACCAAAATTAAAAGCCTCTCCAACTACTTCTTTTCTGTGTAAATTCTCTGCAAGCATTAGGTAAGCATTCACAACATCTTTTATGTACAAATAATCCCTTTGAGGAGTTCCATCACTTCTTATTATAGGTTGTCCATTTCTTATTAATCTTGTAATAACATCAGGGATTATTCTGCTTAAATTCATATCACCAGGACCATAAGTATTTGCATTTCTGGTTATAGCTAATCGAAGCTTATATGTCATGAAATAAGATCTTGCAAGAACATCAGCACAGACTTTAGAAGCATCATAAGGAAAATAACCGTTTAAAGGAGAATCTTCAGTATATGGCAGTTTTTCCTGTTGTCCGTAAGCTTTATCAGATGAAGCAACGATTAAACCTTTAATAGTCTTTGAGAGTCTACACACTTCTAGTATATTCCAGGTTCCTTTAATATTTGATTCAAATGTTGATAATGGGCTTCTGTTAGCAGGTCCCACTATGGCTTGGGCAGCTATGTGGAAGCAAAACTCAATATCATATTCATTAATGGCTCTTTCACAATCCTTAAAATTAACAAGGTCGCCATGAATAATATTTATCTTATCTCTTAAATTTAGGATATCTAAATTATTAGTTTTTTTAAGATCTCTTACCATAGTTGTTACTTTTGCACCTTTATCAATCAGTGCTTTAGCTATATGGCTACCAATAAAACCATCTGCTCCTGTAACTAACACATTTGTGTTTTTCCAGTTTATTTTATCCATGGTGCATTGCCCTTGTCGTATAACTCATTTAGTTCTATGACATCCTTTAGTGTGTTCATTGATTTCCAGAAACCATTATGCTTGAATGCAGCAATTTGCGTATCTTTTGTAAGATCCTCAAATGTCTCTTTTTCCAGGTCGTATCCTGGTTTGATGCAATCAAAAATCTTTTTGTCCATCACATAAAATCCGCCATTCATGAAATGGTCAAGTTTTGGTTTTTCCCTGAACTTTGTGACCTCACATTTATCGTTTAACTCAACTATTCCAAATTGGGATATTAAAGGTACTGCTGTAAGTGTTACAATCTTATTGGCTTTTTTGTGGAATTCTATTACCTTATTTACATCTACATCACTCAGGTCATCACCATAAGATAAAAGGAATGTATCATTCTTTATACTATCTTTGACTTTCATTAATCTTTCAGCCTTATTAGCATTTTCTCCAGTATGCACAAATTCAATATTCCAATCTTTGTTATCCTTAAAATATTCTTCTATCTTTTCCCCTTTGTAGCCTAAGCATAGTATAAAATCTTTATGTCCTGATTGTGCGTACAGGTTCATCAGATGACTGAGTATAGGCTTGTCTCCTATCTCCACCAATGGTTTTGGAATTTCTTCTGTATGTTCGCTTAATCTAGTACCTTTACCCCCGCATAATATTACTACCTGCATGCTTCAGAGTTATTTTATTGTATTTAAAAACCTTTTTGAAAACATATTTATATAGCGGTTTTATCTCATATTCTATGGAAAAGAAAATCCTTGTTATTGCAACAACATTCCCTAGATGGAAAAATGATACAACTGCGAGATTTGTGTATGATTTGTCAGAAAGACTAGCTTCTGACTATAAAATAATAGTTCTTGCTCCGCATCATAAAGGAGCAGCAAAAAGTGAGAGCATTGGGAAAGTGCAGGTTAGAAGATTTGCATATTTCAAGCCAGAAAGCCTGCAGAAATTATGCTATGAAGGAGGTATAATACCAAACATGAAAAAAAGTTTTCTGGCAAAGATACAGATGCCTTTGCTGATACTTTCTGAATTTTTTGCATCATATAATGTTATTAGGAAAGAGCAAATCGATATGGTACATGCACATTGGATTTTGCCGCAAGGCTTTGTAAGTGTTTTTCTGAAGAAAATTTTCAAGATTCCATTATTAGTTACAGTGCATGGAAGCGATTTGTTTCCCCTAAAGAGCAGATTATTCAAAAGATTACAGCATTTTGTTATAAGAAATGCAGATTATGTAACTGTAAACAGCATTGCAACAAAGAAAGAATTGCTGAAGAGGTTCCTGGATTATTCTTCTAAAGTCAAGATAATGCCTATGGGAATTGATAATAATTTATTCAAAAAAAGAAAAATTAAAAAGTCAAAACTATACATAAAAAACAGGATATTACTTTTTGTCGGAAGACTAAGTGACCAAAAGGGCTTACAATGTCTTATAGATTCAATGCAAGATATATCGAGGTATGACAGCAGAGCAAAGTTGCTGGTTATAGGTGCAGGTCCTTATGAAAAAACTCTCAGAGAAAGAGCATATAGCAAGGGTGTGGAAGAATATGTGGAATTTCTTGGTCCTATGTCAACATCTGATATAGCAAGATATTATAATTTTGCTGATATTTTTATACTTCCTTCACTTTCAACTAAAACAGGCACAGAAGCCCTTGGATTATCGCTTTTAGAAGCTATGGCATCAGGATGCGCAGTTATAGGCACCAGTATAGGTGGAATACCTTTTGTGATAAAGGATGGTCATAATGGGTTGTTGGTTAAGCAGAAAGATAGTAAAGAGTTGACTAAGGCAATCATTACACTGCTCAAAGATAAGAAAAAATCACAAAAACTGGGAAACAATGCTGCTGGGTTTGTAAGAAAGAATTATTCATTGGAAAAGATATCAAAAGATTTTATCAAACTCTATAAAGAGCTGTTAAAATGAGAATCTCAATAAAATTATTTCTGTATAGGATATTTTCAACTTATTTTGGCAAAAAATTATTGCAGTTATTATCTTTTGGAGTAAAGATTAGCAATCTGGGAAACAAAAACAAGCCACGTAAACAGAAGTTTCTCGTCGTAATTACTACCGATGTAGAGGCAGGATATGTTGATAAGGATGAAAGAAGGGTATGGCAGAAAGAGAATCCTGAAGCATTTATTGGTTATTATTATGGTATAAGGAATCTTATGAATATTTTTGACAAGCACAGAATTAAAACAACATTTTTTCTTTCAACACAATGCTTTTCGAGCAGAGGTATGGAATATAATAAAGTAAAAAAAGAACTTGGTAATGTAATAAAGAAAGGACATGAAATAGGTCTGCATTTACACCCTGATTCTGATTTTGCACTTCAGAAAAAACTTTCAAAAAGATTTAATGCAACAAGCGCTTTTTTTTATACATATAAAGAGAAATTAAGGATTATAAAAGCTGCTAAAGGGTTGATAGAAAAACATCTTGGAAAAACCATTAGTAAAAAACTTGTAAGTTTTAGATGGGGGAACTGGGCTTTAGATTCTGAAGGAGCAAAAGCATTAAACCAGCTAGGATTTAAGATTGACAGTTCAGCAACACCTGGAATAAAGGGTCATCTTAAAGATGCAATGAAATATGATTGGAGTAAAGTAAACAGGCATTACCCATGGAGATTAAGCATAACTGATTACCAAGCAACAAATCATAATAATTCAAAAATTCTGGAGATTCCTATTGCTACTTTTGATTTTTTTGGAATTAAATTAAGAGCAGATCCTGTAGATTCTGTTTTGCTGAATAAGGCCTTTAAGGAATACTATAAAGAAGCAGACAGATCAAAGAAACCTTTTCCTTTTGTAGTCATAACCCATAGTTCAGAAGCAACATACCATGATGGCAGGTCAACAACGGCATTGAAAGATTTAGATGGTTTTATTTCTTTAGCTAAAAGTTATGAAAATGTTGAATTTGTTACTTTGAAGGATGCTTATGAAAGAATGCTTATCTCTTAATGGCCATGGTAAAATAATAAGTCGGCCACCTTCTTGATTTATCTAAGATATCCAACAGGCTTATCAATTGTGCTAAGATATAAAGGGGGTATAAAACTATAATTGACAAAAAGCCCACAAGCTTTCTTAAGCTCTTTGGCACTAATAATGGGATTCCTTTAATTAAAGAATGAAAAAATACTGCCAGGATATTAAAAATCCCTCCAATTGTTTTTATTTCCTTTATGTCAAAATCGTTTTTTAGAAGTTCTCTTATGCCATACTCTGTAAATCGGTATTTATCATACGGAACATCGTGAATGGGGTAAATAAAAGGCAAGACCATGATCAGCTTCCCATTTTTTTTTAATATTCTTTTTATACCTTTTATGACATTAAATGGACTCTTGAAATAATAAAAGGAATTAATGCTAACTACTTTATCAAACGAATTTGCTTTGAATGGAAGATTGTCAGCATCTCCGGTAATGTGGGTTATTCCTGTTTTAACCTTATCAAAACAAACAATCTTGCCTTTTATGAATTTATGATAACCAGGCTTATTGCCACAACCCAAATCCAGAATTTTATCTTGTTTATTGGAGAATATATTACCAATCTTCTTTTTTATCCTCCTAGATATTATAAAAAATTCTCCAATCATTTTCTTGCTTTTACAATGATGTAATGACTACGGTAAGGGTCAATATTTGATAAATGTTTTGCTATTATTGGCGGGAGAGGGTAGTAACCAAATCCTTTTATTTTCTCAATCTTAAAATCAAAATCATTTAAGAGGCTTATTAAGGCTTTTGCGGTCATAATCTTGATATGGTCTAAACCTCTAGTTTTATTCCCTGAAAACACCTTGTCCAATCTTTGTTTGTTCATATTTCTAATTAATTTAACATCAGACTCGTAATCTGGTTTGATTGTAGGCCCTGAAAAAGGCTGCAAACCAAGCAGCAATGCAAAAATATTATGCCAGCTTGCAAGATTGGGGGTTCCTAAGATAATATATCCGCCTTTTTTAAGGACCCTATACATCTCTGATACATATAGCCTTACATCTATAAGATGCTCAATGACATGATTAGCAATTATAACATCAAAAAAATTATCTTTGTAGGGAAATTTCTGATTTAGATTAGAAGTTTTTACCTTTATCCCTTTTTGAGAAGCTTCTTTAGCTTTTTGCTTATTTATCTCTAAACCATATAGGAAATTTGTACCTATTGTCTTACCATATTTCTTTGTATTATTACCATCCCAACATCCACAATCCAATAATTTGGCATTTTTATTGTGCTTAAACAGGGAATAAAAGGTTGAGCCATAATCTTTTACAGTATTCCTATATAGGTAAGAAAAATAGGCTTTGAGCATATGTATCATCTCTTGAGCATATCAGCTACGAATCCAAATATTATAATTTGTAGTCCGATGCTTAAGACGAGTATGTCCAGCATCATAAGACCAAGATGCCTAAATGCGCCACCTTCAAAAAACTGGAAGTAAACAAGGTAAAGCCCAATTAAAAACCCAATAGATAGGACAATGCCGCCAATAATCCCAAAAAACTTTAAGGGTTCAAAATCCCTATAAACCCGGATGAGGTTGATAAAAGCCCTTATAGCATAACCAAAAGGATTGCTTATAAGCCTGCTTTTCCCATCCCTTTTTGCGAAGTAAATTGGAATTTCCTTAATTCTGAATTTTTCTCTGATTGCTCTTATGATCTGCTCTTGTGTATAAGTATGATTTGAGGTTATCTTTACCTTTTCTGCGACTTCTCTGGTAAAGGCTCTAAAACCTGTCTGTGCATCTGAGATCTTTAATCCTGAAATGTTTGAAATAACCTTAGAAAATGCCTTATTTCCAAGCCTTTTTATTATAGGCATACTTTCTATCTTACCTTTGAATCTGCTTCCAAGAACCAGATCATAGCCGTTATTAATTTCTTTAATCAGTTTTGGTATTTCTACAGGTTGATATTGGTTGTCAGCATCAATATGTACAATAATATCTGCTCCCATCTCTAATGACTTCTTTATTTCTGTCTTGAATGTCTCGGCCAGGCCATAATTTTTTGGGTGAGAATAAATAACAGCACCTGCCTTTTTTGTTATCTCTGCAATATTGTCATTGCTTCCATCATCAACAACAAGTATTTCATAGTTATAGCTATTACTTTCCATTGCTTCCTTAATTTTATTAATTACAAGGCCTATAGTTTTTTCCTCGTTGTAGGCAGGTATAGTTACAACTATTTTCATACGCCGAGCTAAAGAATATCACTTTAAATATGTTTCTACTTTGATTGTTTTGAATAACAATAACTTTTTAAACGAATTTTATTTCGCGCTTTTCATGAGCCCTGTAACTATTGTACTTTTCTTTGTGTACTGCTATGGTTTAGGTTTTACTGTTTCCTCTTTTGTAAAAAACTCTGAAAATTTTCTTGAGAGGAATCTGATGAGGCTTGGTTTTGGGCTTTCGTTGCTGCCTTTTTTGGCTCTTGTTCTCAATATGATTAAGATACCTGCTGATTGGAGAATTATTCTTGCATTAAGTTTAGTTTACCCATTGTATTACTTGCTTAGAAACTATAAAAAATTTAATTTTTCATTTAAACTGACTAAGACAAATTTGAGCATTTTTATCATGCTTATTATTTTCTTTGTTAATTTTTATATTTATGGAAGCGGAGCTTTTAATTATCCTTACTTGGAAGATGATGATTCCTGGAGTCATGCTATGGGTGTTAAATATATATCAATAGAGAAGACTGCTTTTGTGGGTGCTGATACCCCCTTCCATTATATTGACCCATATCCACCTGCATATGACTTGTTGCTAGGTATACTCCACCAGACAAATGACTCTGTTTATTTTACTTTAAAATTTTTCAATGCACTGATAATATCATTGTCTACAATATTCTTTTATTTCTTTATTAAGGCATTTACTCAAAATAGAAATAAGGCATTATTTGCAGCATTCGCTTTGTTTTCAATACCTGCTTTCATGTCACATTTTATATGGGCTATTTCTATAGCTGTTCCATTGTATTTTGTTGTTTTTTATGCTCTTGAAAGAATGAAGTATGATGTTAAATGGTGGATAGTTGCTGCTTTTAGTATGGTAACTGTGCTTACTGCTACCCCAACACACTCTACATATTTCGGCTTGTTTTTTGTCTTGTACGTTTTGACTAAAATTATTTTAGAAAGGAGGTTGTTGATATGGCATATTGCGGCAGGTGCACTTGGATTGTCTTTGTCATTTTTATTTTGGTGGTTTCCAATGATACTGAAATATGGGTTAACGGGAACAATACAAGGACTTGGATTTAATATCGGGTATGTGAAAGAATTTGGTCTTGGAACTGCCTTAAGAGGCACAGGTGACAGAATTTATACTCTCAAAGATTTCTTTATAGCGCAAAAACAGAATATGATAAACAACCCCATAGGAATTGGTATTTTCTTATCTATTCTGACAATAATTGCCATAATATTCTTACTCCTGAAATATAAGGATTTGCTTAAGAAAGAAAATCAATGGGCTGTGATAACACTTGTTTGGTTTATTTTTACGCTTTATGCAGTCAATGCCTCGCGATTTACAATAAAATTATCACCGTTTAGGGCATGGATGCTCTTGGCAATACCTGTGTGTATTTTAGCTGCTGAAGGAGCACTCAATCTTATGAGCATGTCCAAAAAATCTATAGGAAATATTGGGAAATACGGTATACTCCTGATTTTATTAACTGGCATATATTTTACATCTACACAACAAAAAATAGCAGTAAATACTGCTACATGGCCTCCGGGTGCATTCTGGACTTCTGGAGAGGAAATAGGAGCATATGTATGGATAAAAGATAATCTACCAAAAGATTCTCGTGTGTTTACTTTTGTGAATAATGGGCCGATTATAGGTATGGATATGTATACATGCCATTGGTGCAAAGATGTTAGAGATTATATGAAACAGGGCTTTAATCAAAGTGTCCAAGAAAATTATAATTGGTTAAAAAGTAAAGGATATGAATATGTTGTAATAGATGGGCAAACTTCAAGAGCCTTCGGAGCTGACAAGACAAACAATAAAATACAACAAATTGCAGAATCTGGATTTTTTACACCGGTGTTTCAGAATCAAGGCGCAGTAATATTCAGGATATAGCTTATGACCAATTACATAAAAAAAGCTTTTACAAAGTAAAATGACTAAAAAAATTGATAAGTCTAATCCTTGCGGATATTGCAAAAAAAAATACAGTCAGATTCTCTATAAGACTTGTGACATATATGGAAATCATTATAATCTTAACCAGTGCGTGATGTGTAAAGCAATTTTTCTTAGCCCACGCCCTAACAGAAAACAGCTTTTGATGGCGTATGATGATTCTTATTATGGGGGAGGTAGCGAGAAGTTTAACAAATTAATAGAGATAGTCCTGGATTATTTCAGGAACCAAAGGGCCACATTACTGGCGCGATATTTAGGGAAAAATGGAAAAGTACTGGATATAGGTTGTGGAAATGGCAAATTCCTGAATATGCTAGACAAAAAGGGAAATTTTAAGCTTTACGGTACTGAAATGCAGGGAAAAGCTGCTGAGCGGACATCCAAATCAGGAAAAATTAAGTTGAAGATAGGAAAACTAGATGCTAATGATTTTCCACATAATAGTTTCGATGCAATTACTCTCTTTCAGGTTTTTGAACATTTAACAGAGCCTAAAAATACCTTAGATATTGTTTCCAAAATAATTAAGCCAAAAGGAATACTTATAATATCATTTCCCAACATAGACAGCTTTCAAAGCAGGATATTTAAGGGAAAATGGATTCATTTAGACCCTCCCAGGCATTTATTTTTTTTTAAACCTAATGATTTTTTTGCAGAAATGAAGAAATACGGATTTAATCTTATAAGCCAAATCCATTACAGCATAGAGTATAATCCCTACGGAATGCAACAAAGCATTTTGAACTGCATTATCAAAAAAAGGGATGTTCTATATGAATATCTTAAGGGAAATAAAGATTATATAAAGGATTACTCAAAGTTAAATCTATTTCTGCAGTCCATGTTTTTTAAGATAACCTTTCCAATTTTTGTAATCAGTGATTTATTTGAATCCTATTTTAGGAAAGGGGCAGTTGTACAATTTGTTTTTAGAAAGATTTGAGATATAATGACAAATTAAAAATTAATACAGCAAAATCCATTATATTATTCTAGCTTAGAAAAGCGCATATACGAATGGCGATAATGCACTACTCTGCCCAAATACAATTAATATGCCAACTAAAATAAGCATAATAATTATAGGAGCAAGCCACCACGCTTTTCTGACTTTCAGAAAGTCCCATGTTTCCCCTAGTAAAGACCTATTTCCTGACATTTCTATAAATGCTTTGTTATTTAGGATTTAAATACTTTCCTTTTTTAAATTATTTTCGAATCAGTTATATAATCATATAACTTTCGAGCCACTAAATCATGGCCATTTACATTCCAATGGGGATCTTTTTCAAAATAAAAAGAGTTGTCGATGTTTAATCTCTGAAAATCAGGTAGTAAATCAATATACATTATATCTAATGAATCTAATATTTCTTTAAACTCTGTCTGTGGTCTTTCCATAACCATCTCTAGGTCCTTATGAAAACTTTTATATTTTTCCCATTCTTTAATATCTACTTGCTCTCTTGTTGGGAATATGGTAACTATAATATTAAAATTGTTGCTATCAGAGATATCTTTGCTGGCTTTCATAATTAACTCCATTTTTTTCCAAGTACCTTCATGCTTTTTATCGAACTCATTGCAGTATATACAATCGAAGTCGTCTTGCACACTTTTCCTTACTTTTATAAGAAGAAAACTGAATTTGTTTCTTATTAAGTTATATGTTTGAGAGTATTTCCACAAAAAGTTACCAACGGTCCTATACAATGAACCATCATCAATAAAATTTTTGTTTCTTAATCTGTTGCTCTCATCCAGATAATATAGTTTTGATTCTATATTTAATGGCAATCCTTTATCATCCACTTCTAACCATTCATTGTCATCAATATCTGTTAGATCATTCCCCACCCAAATACCAAAGATTACGATGTCGGGCTTATACTTAGAGATTTCGTTTTTTAAGAATAGATAATATGAGTCTGGACTCATAGCAGCCTTATATCCTGCGTTGATAACTTCTACTCTTTCTTTCCCAAACATGTCTTCTAAAAATGCGCTATATGTCTCATCTTCCTCCACCCCATGACCTAATGTAAATGAATCCCCAAAGACCATTATCCTTGTTATGTTTGTATCCTTTTCTAAAGAAAATTCCTGGTTTCTGAAACCTCTTGAATTGATTTTTATATTGGTGTCAAATTCTTTAGTAATATGAATGTCTTCTGAGTTTGGTTTAAGAGAAAAAGGAAGATAATCATGTTCAATGAAAATCTTTCTTGAGGACTCTTGTAGATCTTTTAAAGTTTGTTGAGGGTAGAAAATTTTTAGTGAAACTTCTAGAAAAACAACAATAATAAATAAAACAACAAATAAAATCAACAAGTTTTGCATTAATACTTTAATCTTTCGCATATTTCTCACTATCCCACATATCTTTTGGATTATCTTCCCTTTTTATTAAAAATTTATCCATTACTAAACAGTCTATACCAGTACCCATCATACATTTGTAGGCATCGTGAGGAGTGCAGACAATAGGTTCCCCCCTTATGTTAAATGATGTGTTTATTAAAATGGGGATTCCGGATAATTTGCCGAACTCCTTAATCAAATCATAATATAGGTGATTTTGGTACCTTCTTATTGTTTGTAGTCTTCCAGAACCATCGACATGTGTTACAGCAGGTACCTTATTGTGCCACTCTTTTTTGATTGGATATACCATAAGCATAAAGTCAGTCGGCTCAGGTACTGGAATATCACACTCAAAATATTTTAGAGCGTCATCCTCACAAACAACGGGAGCAAAAGGCCTGAATTTCTCTCTGTGCTTTACCTTTTGGTTTAATACATCCTGCATTTTTGGGTTGCAAGGGTTTGATAATATGCTTCTTGCGCCTAATGCCCTTGGGCCCCATTCCATTCCTAATTGGAACCACCCTATAACATTATTATCATAAATAAACTTTGCAGTAGTTTTTATGAGATAATTTTCATCTTCGAATTCAGAATATTTTATTTTATTCCTATCCAAAAATGATTTTATCTCTTCTGAAGAAAATTTTGGTCCGAGGTAGGCATTCCTGAATATATAACTTCTTTTATTGCCCAATATTGTATGATAGATATAAGAAGCAACACCGATACTTGTTCCACCATCACCAGCGTCTGGATGAATCCAGATATTTTTAAAAGGCGTGTTTCTTAATATCTTGCCGTTATACACGCTGTTTAGTGTAACACCTCCCGCAAGGACTATGTTGGGACATTTTGTAACTTTATACACATGATTAAGAATTTTAGTTAATACTTCTTCAGTTACCATTTGGACTGCTGCTGCAATATCTTTATGTCTTGCAGTCACTTCAGATTCCAGTTTTCTTACAGGACCATCTAACAACTTACATAATTTTTTCGAAGGCATTCTGTCAGCATAGTGGAAAATAAAATATTTCATATCAAATCTAAAACTGCCATCATCCTTAATGTCTATGACTTGCTTCAATCTCTTGTAATATTCATTGGTGTTTTTGTCCCTATTGCCATAAGAGCTCAGCCCCATAACCTTATATTCAGAATTATTTACACTAAAACCAAGGTATGCTGTTATGGTTGAATATAACAAACCAATAGAATGGGGAAACTTAATTTCTTTCATAAGTTCTATATCATTTCCTTTTCCATACCCATAAGTAGTTGTGGTCCATTCGCCAACACCATCTACAGTAAGGATTGCTGATTCTTCAAATGGACTTACTAAAAAAGAGCTTGCAGCATGAGCAAGATGATGTTCTATAAACAACACATCTCCTTTGTATCTAAGCTTTTTTCTGATGATCCTTATTACCCTTAACTTTTCATTAATCCAAGAAGGTGTAGAACTTAAGAATGTCTTAAAGCTTTTAGGAAACATTTCCAAGTGCTGTGACAGAACTCTTTCAAATTTAAGAAACGGTTTTTCGTAAAATCCTATACGAGAAACATTATTAATAGAAATATTCTGACTTTTTAGACAATATCTGAGGGCATTAATGGGAAAAGATGTATCATGCTTTTTTCTCGTAAATCTCTCTTCTTGAGCTGCAGCTACAATAATCCCACCTTTCAATAATGCTGCAGATGAGTCGTGATAAAAACAACTTATTCCTAAAATATACACTTTAACCTCAAAATTGCCTATAATATTCTTCAATCGGTTTCTTTTTTAAGTTCAAATCATACCAATACGAGTTTTTCTTTGATATTATTATTTTTAAGAAGTGTTTTCTAAATAATTTAGCAATAACAGATGTAAATCCTACACCTACCACATATACTAAAGATAAAAGTAAAGTATTGATTATAAGGGCTATATTATAACCAAAATTTCTCATGCCCTTTTTAAATCCTTTAAAAAATTGTTTTAATTCTTTCATTCTAAAAACCTTTTTATCATGGCACCAATCAAGACAATCAAAATTGTAATTCCCATTATATGAATATAAGTCCACGATTCAGGAATCTTTTTTAATAATGTTAATATAAAAAATAAGATTGTTGTAAATAAGAGATAACTAACTATAAATCCTAATTTCTTTCCCATCCTTTCAATTGACATATTTTGTTCAAAAATCATAATGATAGCTCAAGATGATGTTCATCTTGGTAGTTTGGTATTATTCTTGTTTATCCCAATAATATGTACATTCTTTGGAAAATCTTGGTGGTATATCCTTTTTGTCTATGGGAAATAACCTACACACTTCTGGCTTGTTTTTTTCTATTGCGCATCCCTTCTTATGCCCCAGGCTTTGCTTGCAGTTAGCCCAAGAGCAACAATCACATTTTGGAAAATTACAATGACCTTTTCTTTTGGCTACGCTTTGCCTGACATATTTCTTCCTGAACCTGATTAAAAATCTTCTCCTCAATCCTAAATAAAGCTCGTACAAGTTTGAATGCATTAAGAGATATACAAAATCAAGTTTTTGTTTTGGATTGTTTTCTAACATTTTTAAGTTAAAATTAAATTTCGGTTTTTCCATAATGCAGCAATTCTATATCTTTAAATTGTTTCTGTTCCAGTAAAATATAATTATCATCAATGTAATCCCTTATTTCCTTATCATCGTGCGAATATTTTGTGAAAGTAAACAATATCCAAAATGAATTAGTGCTATCTAAATGTGGTGTTAGTTCACTAATGCTCTTGATTCCTAGGATATTATCACTTTCCCCATAGTAATACTGCAAAGCAACTTGGGCACTAGGTATATTTGTGAATATCATCTCTTCTTGAGGCAATACTTTCGCAACTTCACGGAACTCTTGTTTTTGTGTTTCAGCATAATAATAATTAATAGGTAAAACACTTAAAATTATAATTAAGATGATAGCAATATTCCTATATTTTATTTTGAAGCACCCCAGTGATACAAATATTAAATATATTGGAATAACATAAATCAACTGTCTTATCTGGAATAATGAGAATGTTGGGAGTGTAAGAGAAACAATAAGGACAATTGCTATGGGAATAAGAAACATAAAAACCAGCAATGACGATGCAGTATACTTTTTGGAATTTATTATCCCTATAAGGAATAAAATACCAGTTATTATTGAAATTAATGCTACAGAGAAAGTTAATAATAATTTATTCAATATGTCCTCTTTTGCTGGTGGACGAGTAGATAAATCGACACCAAATTCAGCAATTTTTGTAATACCGGGTCTGCCGTATAATGTTTTAGTATCGGCAGTATCAATATCTGAAAAAAATGCATTGCCTATAACTGGCATCGAAACCATACCCAAAATAAAAAGAGCAACAAGTAACTTCTTGTCAAGCGTCATTTCTTTCTTGTATTTTCTGTATAGTATGAACAATGCATATAACCCCTCAACAAATACGAATATCAACCATAGAAAATTAGAATAAAGAATGATTATATTACTAATAATAAAACCAGATAAGTAAATACTTTTTCCTTGCTTTAGATACTTAACAAGGAATGTTATGGAAAGGAGACTAAAGAACAATACAAAAGAATATACTCTTGCTTCTTGAGAAAAGGAAATCAATGTCAGATTTATTGCAGAGAGAAAAGTAGACAACAATGCTATTTTTTTGTTGAAAATCAATTTTGTGAGATAGAATACCAAAATAAGGGACAATATACCAAATACTGCTGAAAAAGACCTTAATGATAGCTCACTAATTCCGAAAAGTATAGACCAGCTTTCAAGTGAGAGATAATAAATTGGCAAATCACCGGCCAAGTAATATCCCGGCAAGATTTTGTTTTCTTCATTTATGTTCTTGAATATTTCCTGTGAATTGTATTTCTTTATTGTAAGGGCTGTTGCTCCTTCGTCAATCCAAAAACTTTCCTCACTAATGTCATAAAATCTTAGAAATGATGCAAGGACTATTACAATTAAAAATAGAAGAAGAATACTGTTTTTTTTGTTTACCAGATTACTCAGTTTTACCGTTAGTTTTTTTTTAGGCATTGTACATTACCTTAATTATAATTGAGTTATGTATCAATATCAATATTCCATATATCCCCAAAGCTTAACGGATCTTTTTCTTCTGTATCCTCAGGATTATAAGTCGTATCCATTATATGTATCAGGACTGCATCACCCTCTACAGCTTTATACCCGTGCCATATCCCTGGAGGAACTTTAATTAGTATAGGATTTTTCTCATCTAACAAGAATTTTTTTATTTCTTTTCCATTACTTACAACATATATAGCCTTACCTTTGGCACATAGAGTGTAATCAACTTGTTTTTTATGTTTATGAAAACCCTTGATAATGTCCTTATAGACTATAGATATAAGGCACTGGCCGAATTTTCCATCAAAAAGAGTATCATCTTCCCTTAAACCCTCAAATAGATATCCTCTTTCATCCTCATGGATTACAAGCTTTTTTATCTCGATTTTATTTAGGTTCATATTACTTTTGCATAGGGTATATGGACAATAAATTTTACATTTTTGTCTTTTTCCTTTTCTTTTATTTCTTTAGCGTAGTTCCATACCATTAGTAGCGCGTAGTCAGGAGTATTTTTATAGAATTCTTCAGGAGATATAATTGGAATGTGCATTCCAGGACTATAAAGCCCCTGTTTTGTGGGGGTTGTATCCGTGATATATTCAATCATATCATTGCCTATATTACAATAATTCAATACTATAGTTCCCTTGGAAGACGCACCATAACCCACAATACTTTTTCCCTGAGATTTAATTTCCTTTAATAGTTTAACAAGCATGATTTTCGATTTTTCAACATTTTTTGCAAATTGGTTATAAGTTTCTAGTTTATCCAAACTATTTTTTTCCTCGTTTTCCAGACATTTATATACAGAGTCAGTTATTTTATATGAGCCCTTATTACATACATAATAGCGCATAGAACCTCCATGAGTGGACTGGTTATACACTTCAAAAATCTCCATATCATACATAGAAAAGAAATTTCTTAATGATGTAGCGGAGAAATAAAAAACATGCTCATCGTATATCTGGTCATAGGCATTCTTTTCAATTATATCTATAATGTAGGGCTCCTCAAACACAAAAATCCCATCTTTTTTCAAAAGCAATTTAATGCCTTTTGCCAGTTCGTGCAGAGATTCTATATGGCATATAACATTGGCAGCATAAATCACTTTAGCATTTCCCTTGGTTTTCAGAATCTCTTTTGCAAGCGATTCATCAAAGAAGTTATTTATAACTTCTAATCCTTTTTCTCTTGCAGCATCTGCAACATTCTTAGAAGGTTCAATTCCTAAGGATTTAATCTTTTCCTGATTAAAATTCTTAAGCATGATACCATCATTACAGCCTATTTCTACAACTAATAGATTCTCCTCGTTACCCAAAAATCTGTTATTCAACTCAGCAGAAAAATTTTTGAAGTGTTCTTCCATTGTTTTTGATACTGAGGAAAAATAAGCATAATTCTCATTAAACATAACCCTTTTATTTACTCTATCTATAAGCTGGACCATGGTACATTTTTCACAAAATCCAACTGCCAGCTCAAATTTGAACTCTGGATTTTTAAGGTCATCTTTTTTAAGGAAAGCGTTTGCTATTGGCATTTGCCCTAAAGAAAGAAATTTTATAATTTCGCCGTTACAAATAATACAATTTTTCATAGTAACTGGATCTTAGTTAGATTTATAAATTTTCCTGTAGAAATTAATATAAATGAAGTCTATCTACCTAATAAAGCGTTTAAAATGGGCAATGAAAAGATCCTTATAACTGGCGGATTGGGTTTTGTAGGAAGCAATCTGGCGAAAAGATATGTTGATTTAGGAGCAGAAGTAACTATATTGTCAAAGAGCAAAAAAATTCTCATCAATGTAAAAGACTTTGAAGATAATGTCAACATAGTCTATGGAGATATAACTAACATAAGAGATGTTTCAAATTTAGTATGTGATAAAACTAAAATATTCCATCTAGCAGCCCAAACAAGCGGTATAACTTCTATGGAAAATCCCTATTTAGATATAAGAACCAACCTTATTGGTACTATGAATGTACTGGAAAGCTGCAGGAAACATAATAGAAAAACAAAATTAGTTCTTGCAGGTACAATTACGGAAGTTGGAAAAGTTGAAAATCTGCCCCTTACTGGAAAAGAAAAAGAGTTTCCTATAAGCATATACGATGCTAATAAATTGATATGCGAGAAATACGCAAGAGTCTATCAAAAATCTTATGGCATTAAATACACATGTTTACGGTTTCCTACACTTTATGGGGAAAGGCAGCAACTCAATAGCCCCAGATTTGGAATTACCAACTATTTTATTGGAAGGGTTATAAAAAAAGAGCCCATAATTATTTATGGCGATGGAGAATTCATAAGGGATTACCTTTACATAGGAGATATTATTGAAGCATTATTGCTCGCATCAGAAGATAATCCGAATGTAAATAACAAAGTTTTTTTGCTTGGATCTAACAGGGAAATGAAGTTTATAGATATGACTAGAGAAGTTATTGCCGCTATAGAAGAGATTACTGGACTTAAAGGAAAAATAGAATTCAAAAACTTCCCCAAAGAGCATAAGAAAGTGGATGTTGGAGATACTTTAGTCGACTATAGGAACTTTAACAAAGCTACCGGGTGGGAACCCAAATTCAGCTTTAAAGAAGGCATTAGAAGAACTATATCTTTTTACAAGGATAGACACAAAGATTATCTTAAAAATGAATGATTATGAAATAAGAAGAATGGATGGAGAACGTGTTTTAATACTTGGGGGCATGGGGGCTATAGGAAGCAATCTAGCACACAAAATAATACCACTTGGAGCAAAAGTCACTATTTATGATAATTTTATGGAAGGGACTGGGGCAAACCCTTTAAATATAAAGGAAATTAAGAGTAAATTAGAAATAATTAAGGGAGATATAAGAGATTTTAAACCACTATCAAAAGTAATTAGAGATAAAACAATAATATTTAATTGTGCTGCACAGGTGAGTCATGTTCTTTCTATGCAGGACCCTTTTTTAGATATAGATATAAATTGTATAGGGCATATTAACGTTCTTGAGTCTTGCCGGAAAGTTAATGATTCTGCAAAAATCATTTATACTGGCACAAGGGGGCAAAGTGGAGCGGCCTTGTATTCTCCTATAGATGAAAATCATCTTGATAATCCCCCTGATGTTTATTGTGCTGATAAACTTGCATCTGAATTATATCATTTTGTTTACCATAAGGCATATGGGATGTGGACAACTTCTTTGAGGCTTACCAATACTTATGGTCCAAGAGCTCAAATGAATAATCCAGGCCATAGCATTGTAAATTGGCTTATTAGCAAAGCAATGTTAGGAGAAACTATACCTGTTTTTGAACCAGGAACACAACTGAGGGATGTAAATTATATGGATGATGTTATTGATGCCCTTATGCTGGCTTCCCAAAACAATAAATCTGATGGGCAGATGTTTTTAGTAGGGTCTGGCAAGGGGATAGGTTTTTTGAGTCTTGTAAAGATGATTATAAAAATAACTGGCAATGGTTCGTATAAACTAACACAATGGCCAAAAGAAAGAAAAAATATAGAAACAGGAAGTGTTGTAGTAGATTATTCTAAAATAAATAAAATGCTTGGGTGGTATCCAAAAACCATGCCTGAGGGGGGTATTAAAAAAACAATATCTTTTTATAAACGGAATTTTAACGATTATTTTAAGTAAAATTAAGGGATATCTTAAAAAAGAAGAGTTTAAAAATCGATAATACTTTCTTTAGGAGATGGAATTAAGTAACCACAATTATGTAGAAATAGGTATTAACTCTCTTAAAGAAGCTTATTTCGTCCAAAGAGAATTATTAGAAAAAGGCACTATTGGGGAAATAATGGGGGAAAATGAACAAGGAGATCATGCTTCTAAAGGAGATGTTGAGAGTGAAAAAGCAGTAATTAATTATTTGAGACAGCAAAGGTTTCCATGCAGAGTTATTTCTGAAGAACACGGTTCAGCTGATATTGTTAAAAATTCAAACTATTTGGTAGTTTTAGATGGAATTGATGGGAGTGGTGGTCTTGTTGCTAATCCAAGAAGCAGATGTGGGACGATGTTGGCAATAGCAGATAATCTTAATCCTACATACGACCAATTTATTTTTGGAGGTATAACTGAATTTATTACTGAAAGGATTATGTATGCTCTAAAAGATCAAGGAGTATTTTTAATCGAAAGTCCAGGTGAACACGAAAATGTTAGGAATATAAAAAATCAGAATAAAAAAACAACCTTAGGTCCCAATACGAGAATTTATATTGATGCCCCCAATTTTTGGGAGAATATGATTCTAGTGTAACTAGTGGTGTTGATGAAATAACAACCATCATGGAAAAAACATTCCCCAATAAACTTAAGAACCATTTTAAATTGAGTGGTCTGCAGTCAAGTGCAGCAATGTGTATTGATTTGATATCTGGAAAAGTTGATCTTGTAGGAGATGCTATTGCAAAAGGTGTATTTGAACCACCAACAATGTACAGACTGGTAAATGAAATTAGCGGATCAGTAATGGACCTTGATGGAAAAGATATTGGAGATAAAAAATGGCTGGAGTATGGAAGGCCTCTAACACCAATAGTCCTTTCATCTTCATATAATCTCGGAGAAAAATTTACTAGACAGTTAAAAACAATAGACTTTTATAGGGAAAAAGCATTCTAAATCCAGTAAAAATGAATCTACTTGTAACAGGTGGCCTTGGCCATATAGGATCAAGGTTGATAAGAGATTTCGCAAAACGAGAAGAAATAGATCTAATCAGAATATTCGATAACTTGTCTACACAACGATATTGCTCTTTATTTAATTTGCCTAAAGATACGAAATATCAGTTCATTGAAGGGGATATAAATGATAAAAATAAATTAAAATCTGTTTTGCAAGATATAGATATTGTGATACATTTAGCGGCGATAACCGATGCTCCAGCTACAATACAAAAACCAGAAATAACACATCAAATCAATTTTAAAGGAACAGAAAATGTTTTGAATGCCTCAATGAAAGCAAATATAAAAAAATTTATCTTTCCTTCAACAACTAGTGTTTATGGTGAGGCTGAAGGCATAGTTGATGAAAATTATGATAATTATAAACCTTCAAGCCCATATGCAGAGTTTAAATTAGCTGCAGAAAAAATTGTTCAAAACGCATTTATAGAACATGGCTTTCATACTGGAGTTTTAAGGATGGGAACTATTTTTGGAAGAAGCATTGGGATGAGATTCCATACTGTTGTAAATAAGTTTATTTATCTCGCATGCATGAGAAAACCATTAAGTGTGTGGGAATGTGCACTTAATCAAAAAAGGCCTTATTTATGGTTAAATGATGCTATTCGTGCATTCGAATTTATTGAAAAAAATGGGAAGGCTGGAGAATTATATAATGCTGTAACACGAAATTATGCATTGCAAGATATAATAGATGCAATTAAATCTTTTGTGCCTGATGTAAAGATGAGCATTACAAAATCTCCTATGCCGAATCAAAAGTCTTACACAGTCTCAAATAAAAAAATATTGGATTTGGGGTTTTCATTTGAAGATTCTTTGTCAGAATCTATTAGAGAAACTTTTGAATTATTTGATGCTATAAAAAATGATTAAAATGATATATCCATCAAAAGTTTGGGTTGATAAGGATATGAGAAGAGCAGTAGAAAAAGTATTTGATTCTAAAATTTTTGTTATGGGCAAATATACAAACGAATTCGAAAAAAAGTTTTCTGAACATATGAATGTAAAGCATGCAATAGCTTTAAGTAATGGAACAGCAGCAATAGAAGTTTCTCTGCAATCTTTGAATATAACTCATGATGACGAAATTATAGTCCCTTCACATACAGCATTCCCGACAGTAGAAGCAATATTAAAAATAGGAGCTAAACCTGTTTTTGTAGACATAGAAGAAAGTACTTATAACATGGATATTTCAAAGATAGAGAAGAAAATAACAAAAAAAACAAAAGCTATATTGCCGGTGCATCTTTATGGCCATCCTTGTGATATGGGGGGGATTAAAGAAATAGCAGGAAAACATTCTTTAAAAGTTATAGAAGATTGTGCGCAGTCCCCTAATGCTGAGTTTAAAGGGGTAAAGGTAGGATCTTTAGGAGATACTGGGTGTTTTTCATTCTATCCTTCTAAGAATATGACTGTTTGTGGTGAAGGTGGAATGATAACTACTAATGATGATTCGGTTGCAGAAATGGCAAGGAAGCTTATAAATCATGGTCAAGATGGAACTTATAATCATGTATTGCTTGGCCATAATTACAGACTTGGAGAGATACAATGTGCAATAGGATTGAAGCAGTTGGAAATGCTTGATTCTTTTACGCAGAGAAGGAGGCAGATAGCTAAGTTGTATGAAGATTTGTTAAGTGATTCAAAACTTGTGCTTCCACAAGAGGCAAAACATGCCAAACATGCCTACCATCTTTATGTTGTCAGATGCGATTCCAATAAAAGAAAAGCATTATTAAACCATATGAAACATAAAGGAGTTATATGCGGAATACATTATCCTTTGGCAAGTCATCAGCAAAAAGTTATTTCTTCCCAATATGTCGATTTGCATTTACCAATTACAGAAAAAATCGTTAATGAAATTTTTTCATTGCCTATTTACCCGCTTCTTAAGGATGATAAAGTAGAGATGATTGTGACAAGCTTAAAAGAGTTCTACTGAGATAAGTTCAGAAAAAACATATATTTAAAAATGTCATAATTTTTCTTCTACTGAAATTTATAATATTACAATCAATCAAAAATTGTCCGAAAAAACTACCTTGATACTCTTGGAGTAATATTTATGTGGTTTATATTGGAACCGGATGATTGCTTTATAAGAGAACCTTGAATGAATGCATTAGCTTACTTAGATAGTATATAAAAATAGATGAGGGTTAAAAATATGAATATATTGGTAACGGGAGGATTGGGATTTATTGGAAGCAATTTTATTAGACATATGCTAAACAAGAATCATTGTCAGATTATTAATCTTGATAAAGTAACGTATTGTGCAAACTTTGAAAATCTAAAAGATGTTGAAAAAAATGCAAATTATAAATTTGTTAAAGGTGATATTTGTGATAAAAATATTGTTGGAAAATTAGTAAAAAAAGTAGATGTAATAATCAATTTCGCAGCAGAAACACATGTTGACAGGTCAATTACGGCTCCAGGAGATTTCATAAAGACAGATGTTTTTGGCACGTATGTTCTGCTTGAGGCAGCAAGAAAGTTTAATATTAAAAAATATATCCAAATATCGACTGATGAGGTTTACGGCAGTATTAGAAAAGGCTCTTTTAAAGAAACAGACAGTTTGAACCCTAGCAGTCCTTATTCTGCAAGTAAAGCATCAGCAGACCATTTAGTGTCTTCTTATTTCGATACCTACGGGTTGCCTATACTGATTACGAGGAGCTCTAATAATTTTGGTCCTAATCAGTATCCGGAAAAACTAATCCCTTTATTTATTACTAACTTATTAGACGGAAAGAAAATTCCGGTTTACGGCGATGGTCTTAATGTTAGAGACTGGGTATATGTTTTGGATAATTGTGAAGCAGTAAACCTTGTTTTGGATAAAGGAAAAACAGGGGAAATATACAACATTGGCGGAGGAAATGAGAAAACAAATATTGAAATAGCTAGAGCACTCTTAAAGGAACTTGGAAAAGAGAAATCTTTTATAGAATTTGTTAAAGATAGGATGGGGCATGATAAAAGATATTCGCTTGACTGCTCAAAATTAAGAGGCTTGGGATGGAAACCACGCTATAATTTCGATCAAGCAATCGAAAGCACAATAGGATGGTATAAAGAAAATCAAGAATGGTGGACTAAAATTAAATCACCAGAATACTTAGCATATTATAAAAAACATTATTACGAAAGACACAAAATGGAAAGTCAAGAATAAAATGAAAGGGATAATACTAGCTGGAGGGTCAGGATTAAGGTTATATCCACTCACAAAAGTAACTAATAAGCACCTTTTACCTGTTTACAATAAACCTATGATTTATTATCCTTTGAAAACTTTGATAAATGGTGGAATAAAGGATATACTGATAGTATCAGGGACGGGGCATGCAGGACATTTTTTAAATCTACTTGGATCAGGAAAAGAATTTGGAGCAAATCTGACTTATGAGATCCAGGATGAAGCAAAGGGAATAGGTCACGCTTTAAGTTTGGCTGAGAATTTTTCAGAAAAACAAAAATGCGTCGTAATCTTAGGAGACAATATTTTTCAGGAGAATATAACGTCCCATATTGAAAAATTTGAAAAATTAAAAGAAGGAGCAACTATATTTCTTAAGGAAGTTACTATGACTCAGGCAAAAAGATTTGGTATTGCCGTAGTAGAAAATGATAAAGTTACTTATGTTGAAGAAAAGCCAAAAAATCCAAGATCAAATTTAGCTATGACTGGTTTGTATATGTTTGACAGAGATATATTCAAAATACTTAAGAGTTTAAGTCCATCTTCGAGAAATGAGATTGAGATAACTGAAGCTATTGAAGTTTATTTGAAGAATAAGCTACTATATTATAGCAAAATAAATGGTTTTTGGTCTGATGCAGGAACCTTTGATTCTTTACTGAAGTCTTCACAATTTATAAAGGAAACTGAAAAATAATTATATTATACTCTATTTGTAACATGAAAAAAAAAGTTTTGGTTTTAGGGGGTGGAGCCTCAGGATTAAGTACAGCTTGGAGATTAGCTGAGAATAAAATACCTGTAGACTTGATAGAATCTAGCACTAAAGTAGGAGGATTGGCTTCAACAGTTGAACATGGGAAATATTATTTTGATTATGGGCCACATTACTTTTTTAGTGAAAGATCAGAAATTGTTAGAAAAGTTATGTCAATCTATAAAAAATATTATAAGCATGATATGCTCGTAAAACACAGAGACGTACTGCTGTCATTCCATGGTAAATTTTTAAAATACCCCCTTTCTATAAAGAATATTCTATTCGAAATATCAATTTATGATTCTATACATATAGCACTTAGCTATTTTAAAAGTCAGGCAAAGGAATATACTAAACAGCTTGTAAATAAGTTCACATATATTGATAATTTTGAGACATGGGCAAAACTCAATTTTGGAGAATACTTGTATAAGATATTTTTTAGGCCTTACACAGAGCAGTTTTGGGGAATAAAATGCAATAAATTAGCACCCAAGACATTACCTACAAGCCACCAACTTTCCCTGATTAAAACTCTAAAATTAGTTTTTCATAAGAAAATTGCTAAGAAAAATGCATCTTTGGCTGAAAGAGAATCTTCATTGTTATTGCGTTATCCTCCAAAGGGAATAGGAGGGGTTACTGATTCTATAGCCAAAGAAGCCAAAAGATTAGGCGTTAGATTTAATCTAGGTTATTGTGTTAAAGAAATAAAACGAGACAAGTCAAAATCTTTCGTAGTGACTGCATTAAAAAATGGAAAAATTAAGAGATTCAAATCCGATTTCATAGTTTCTACAATTCCTTTAATACCCATGCTAGGAATGCTTAAGCCAATACCTCCAAAAAATATAATAAAAAGTTCAAAAGAATTGGATTTCTTATCATTTATAATACTATACATAGTAGTTGATGAAAGGGAGATACTGCCTAGTTCTTATTTATATTTTGTAGGAAGGCCTTATAATAGAATTTCTGAAATAAATAAGTTTTCACCTAAGATGTGCCCTCCAGATGAAAATATGATTGGTATAGAAATAAGCTGCAAAGAGGAAGATGATGTCTGGAAATACAGCAAAGAGCAGCTATTTGAGTATTGCATAAAATATTTAGAAAAAGACAAAATAATAAAACGCGATGAAGTAAAAAAAATATTTGTATTAAAAGCCAGATATGCGTATCCCATCTTCTTTAAAGACTATGGAAAAAATTTGAAACCCATACAGGATTATATAGATTCAATCCCTAATTTTAAGGTGATAGGACGCGTAGGGGAGTATGAATATATTGATATTGACCAGTGTATAGCAAAATCATTTAATCTTGTTGATAATATTACCCCAAAATTAAAGGGCAAACAATAGGATTTTTCTACCTTTTTTCTAGAAAACTTTGATAGACATCTACTATTTTTCTTGCAGAGCTGGCTGCACTAAAATCTTTAGACCTTTTCAATAATTTCTTTCTGTCCCATTTTTTATTCAATGCTAATATTATTTTTTCTGCTAAGTCATTTACATCTTTTGGATTTACCAGATAGCCAACATCCTTGTTTACTAGTTCTGGAGTGCCTGCAACTCTTGTTGCAACTATGGGCTTTCCGCATGCTAAGGCCTCACATAATACTACTGGTAGACCTTCATTTAGGCTAGGCAATACAAAAATGTCACATGCACTCATATAAGCGGGAAGGTCATTATGCTTTTTCTGCCCTAAAAATTTTATATAGTTATCCAAGTTTAAATTTGACGCCATTTTTTTCAGCTTACCTTCAGAATGGCCTGAGCCTATTATACAGCATAAGATATTTTTCTCTTTTTTCAGGACAAGCTTAAGCGCACCAATTAAATATTCCACACCTTTTCTTTCAAATAAATGGCCTATAAACAGAATTATTTTTTTATTCTTCGGCAAATTTAAAACTTTTCTGGCCTTATTTTTGTCTTTTGGCCTAAATTTATCTAACAATGCTCCCATTGGTATAACAAAAATCTTTTTCTTAGAGATACGCTTTTCTATTTCATTTTGCAGAAATTTGCTTTGACATATTATGGCATCAGAGTTCTTTAAAGTAGATTTGATTAAGAAACTTGAAGGCATTTGCTTGAAGTAGCGGTTTATATCTTCGCCATATGTTGTAACTAACAGGGGTTTTCTATATTTTCTTTTTAGCCTTTTCCCCAACAAACTTTCGCTGAGCGAACCATGCAAATGAATTATGTCCGGATTCCAGCTTTCTACTATTTTGTCTGTTATCTTTTTTGAGGAAAAATAAGAAAAAAAACTTTCTATAGTCAAATAAAAATGCAGAAGCTTCAGCTTAAACAGCATTCTTGGAATCATAATATATTTTGGATGGTAAACTTCAATTCCATCAACCCTTTCTTTAGATGGTACCTTAGAGAACCGGTAGTATGGGTTGACTACTCTTATTCTTGGAACGTATACATATGGGTAAATCACCTTTATCTCACAATATTTTTTAAGTTCTTTAAGCTGGTTTAGCAAAAAAATAGCTGCGATAGGGCTATTTTTTGTTGGAAATGAATGGGTAATGACCAATAGTTTTATTTTTTTCTTCATGTTATTAGCCTAAATTATTGTTAATTTCATTTTGCAAATATAACCTGTTAATTACTACTTCACCCCCTTAGAAGAAACCCGTAAGTTATTTAAATAATTTACCGTTTTCTAAATCAAAATGAATGTAGTACTAATAGTAGTTGATTCTTTGCGTTCTGATCACTTGGGTATAAATGGATATGATAGAGATACCAGTCCTAACATAGATAAACTTGCAAAAGAAGGTGTTTTTTTTACAAACGCTATATGCACTATTCCAAGGACAAGTCCTTCTGTATCATCTATATTAACAGGACTTTACCCACATTATCATGGCTTAAGATTTCTTTTTACGTATAAATTAAATCCTAATGTAGCAACATTACAGGAGATTCTACAGACTCACGGATACAAGACTATAGGGAATGATATAGAAATGAATGATACTGGCATTGAAAGGGGTTTTGATGCTTTTAATCTATTGCGATGGAGAATAATAAACAAAATAAAAAGAACTATCAAAAAAACTGTTAATTGGAACTATAAAGTAGACCCTGCAAAAACATTAACTGATTTCGCAATAAAATCTATTAAAAAATTGAGAAATGAAAAGTTCTTCTTGTACTTGCATTATATTGGACTGCATTGGCCATATAATCCTCCGAAACCATATGATGAAATGTTTGAGTCTGATTACAAAGGAAAGCATACTTTTAATGAAGTTAATGGCAAGATTAGTAGAGGAGACCTAATCTTTAATAATAATCTTCCAAAAGAAGAAATTAAACATGCAATAGCGCATCACGACGGCTCAATAAGGCATGTAGACTTTCAGATAGGCAGGTTGCTAAAGCATCTTGAGAACCTTAATTTAATGGATGATACTCTTGTGATCCTGACTGCAGACCATGGTGAATGTTTTGGTGAGCATAATCTTTATTTCCAGCATGGAGAATACTTATATGATGAAGGACTAAAGGTACCATTGGTAATAAAACATCCTAAATTACTTAAAAAGAAGATAGAAAAGCAAGTTCAATTAACTGATATAATGCCTACCGTTCTAGAAATTTTAAATATACCTTCAATAGATAAAATTGATGGGATAAGCCTAATGCCAATGATAGAAGAAGATAAGGTGGTGCGGGAATATACCTTTGCAGAAAGTGGAAAAAATTTTTTCAAGCAGAACAAAAGAGTATATTTTGAAGGAATAAAGGGCAAATGGCGCATGATAAGGACAGATGAATGGAAACTAATCTACATACCCCATCCAGATAAAGATATTTATGAGCTTTATAACTTAAAAAATGATTTTGGAGAAACCAAGAATCTTATAGATAAAGAAATAAAAATTGCTGATAAGCTGAAAAAAGAATTATTTAAATGGATGGAGGGATCACAAGAAGATGAAGGAATGGATTTAACTGAAAAGTCAAAAAAATTATTAAGGAAATTAGGGTATATGGAATAAGCTAATAGTCAATTTTTGATATTTTATAATCAGGTTCTATATGTACATAAGACTCTGTCCTAAATCTCGCTTCCGCTTCGGATTGCCATCGGTTCACATCTTGATATTATCAGTAGAAGGCGACATTCCCCGTAAGGGACATCCCCTTGTCGCGTGTTTTCCTTACCAAAGGGATGCTCACAAATTGATGGCAACCTACATTTAGGACAGAGCCCGTACATAACAAAATTTTATAAATAAGCATAAATTGCCGCAGGGTATTGGATAATCAACAACTTTATACCAATAGACTATTGATACGATGTTTAATCCATTTAAAAAGAAAAAACCCAATGTAATCATGATAATGGTAGATGCCGTTAGATATGATGTTGTTGATAAAGTTCCTTATTACAATGAATTAAAGAAAGAAGCTATATTTTTTCCAAACCTTATTGCTTATGCCCCATACACTATTGGCTCATTACATGCACTTTTTTCCGGAATGGATGGAAATTCTAATGGTATTAATGGATATTATAAGAGTGCTGGTTTTGATAAGAGTAATTGTTACACCCTTGCACAATATTTGAAAGATGCAGGCTATTATACAGAAGCAGACGTGATTTCAGAAGCAATTATGCCAAACCAGGGATTTGATAAAGTAAGGGTTTATGACGGGTATAAAGAGAATCTAGTGAAGAGGCATTCAGAAATATTAAATCAAATAAAAACAAAATCTCCTTTTTTTCTTTTTCTGGATTATGACATTATACACATAAATCTAATGAAGAATGTCATAAAGAAATATTCTGATTTTGACAAAGAGCATTTTCAAAATAAGGAAAATAATTTCAGAAATTACCTAGGTTGGGTTGAAAAGAGCGGAGATTACCTGAAAACAACAATAGAAAAGATAAAAGAATTGGGTTTGTATGATAACTCAATTATAATTGTTTTTACTGACCATGGCACTAGCGTAGGAGATAGAGTCGGAGAAAAAGCGTATGGCGTATATCTTTATGAATATACATTAAGATGTTTTTTATATTTAATTGGAAAAGGTTTTCCTAAAGGGGTAGAAATAACTGACCTTGCGAGAAGCATTGACATTCTACCTACAATGTTGGATATACTTAAACTAAAGGAAAAAGATGACTATAAGAAGATACATGGAAAATCATTTTTGTCTTTTGTCAATGGAAGTACAGATAAAAGAATTGCATATTCAGAAACAGGAGGCTTAGGAGGCCCTACACCATCTCCAGAGATACACAATGTACAGGCTGTAAGAACAAATAGATGGAAATTAATTTATAATAAAACAAATAAGAAAAAAGAATTGTATGATCTGGAAATAGACAAAGAAGAGAAAAATAATCTTATTGGAAAAAATTCTGATGTGGAAGATACTTTATGGGGGGAAATGACGAAACGTCAAGAAACTCAAAAAGCATAATTTTTTTTTTTGCAATATGAACCAACTATTTAACAATTCTCCTATACAAATCTTCTAATTCGGCAATGTTTATCGCTTTCAATAAAAACAGTAAAATAATATAAACTATTCCGGATATCATTAAAACAATAGCAGTCTCTAACCATACATTAAACACTAAAAGTCCTTTTAGCAGCCATATTATAAATGTGAAAATTAGCCCTGCTATGAAGCTTTTTGCCCAGATTTTTATTGGAAATGAAATTCTAATAAACTTTCTTATGTTTATTAAGCCAATTACCATTATTATAAGATAGCTCAAAGAGGTTGTTATTGCGGCTCCAATTATACCTAGCATTGGAATTAATATCAAGTTTGCAATAAAGTTAAATATTGCTGCACTATAAATCATCTTGCTGGTAATCTGAGGTTTGCCTATACCTGGGAAGAAATTGGAACTTGTCCCCCCTATTGTTGCAAATATCATCCCTATGCTTAAAATTTTCATTGCATTAGCAGCAGGTATATAACTTGCTCCGAAGAAAACATTTATAACCAAATCTGAAAAAGAAAACATCATAAAAGCCAAGGGGATCATAATCATAAGGGAATATTTGTATAATGATTCCATGCCTTCCGCCAATATTTTTTTCTTTTTTTTTGACCATAATTCTGAGGTAAATGGGAGTAATACTTCTGAAATGGCTCTTGGGAAATAGAGCAATATCCTTGTTGTGGGCAGTGCTACACTATACAAAGCAACACTTGTCAACCCGGAAAAATATGTCAGCATCATTATATCTGTATACCCCAAAACTACTCCTCCAACACCCGTGGCCAGTATGAATATACTGTAATGGGATATCTTCTTCAACAATGTTTTATTTATCATGAATTTTGATACAAAGAACTCTGGAAAAACCTTCTTTACAAATATCCAACCAAAAATTACTAGTAAAAGAGAGGGTACAATAATATATGCTGCTATTGGGCTTAACAACCTATAATTTAATCTGAATCCTACTAAAATAATAATTGTTATCAATGTCATTCTTGCTAGATCAACTCCTGAGAAATAGGTCATTTTTTTGAAACCCTGGAAAGCAAATTTTAGCACAAATACAAAACTATCTATAAAGAATGCTATTGCCATTAGTCTAAGAACAATGCTTGCTTGATTATTATGGAAGTAGTTGGATGCAAGAAAATCGGAAATCAAATATAGTACTATTATTATAATGGAATTTGTAATGAGTTGTATAACAGTAACGTATACTATTGAGCTTTTTATAGAATCCTTTTCCTTTTTATGCAGGAACTCAGGAATAAACTTTGCCAGGGCTTTGTCAAATCCTAAGCTTTTGAAAATCCCAAACATACCTAAAAATACAAAGACAGCATAAAACAAACCAAATTCTTCTATAGAAAGATTTTTTGCAAGAATGACTCTTACAAGGTATCCCAAAAATGCGGCTAATAGGGAGATGCTCAATATGGTAAATGCCCCTCTAAATGCTACCTTTGTATAGCTCATAATTTAAAGGCGTTATAGAATATTTATTAACGTTTTGTTTTTCTCTATAAATTTTTTTCATTGAAATATAACCTTTTCTAATTCTAATGCTATATTAATTCTTCCTCATTTCTTCAAAAATAAAATTTAAAATATCGTCGGTTATAAAATGG
>Ga0187827_10000547_pt1 | contig 59057 bp, 40 predicted proteins | sample ETNtaG_39_FD_167969 | JGI IMG/M metagenome (GOLD analysis project Ga0187827, IMG submission 167969) | Marine microbial and viral communities from oxygen minimum zone, Eastern Pacific Ocean - ETNP2014_SV_150_PacBio MetaG (Illumina Assembly) | ecosystem: Environmental > Aquatic > Marine > Hypoxic...
CTCTGAACAGTGTGAATAATGATCGCTACGCCACAAAAAACCAGTGTTTCAACTACCATGTAACTAGGGCTGTAAACCTGATTGCGGCCAGCGATTTTCCAAAAAAAAGATGCTAACCCTCCACAAATTAGTGATACAAAAGCTAGTACAATAGGTGCATTCATGTTATCTCCACTGTTATCTTCAAGCTGAATATTTATATGGTGTTGAGTATAACAAAGTTCAATAGGATTTAGTGAAGCAATATTGGACATACTGCGTAGTGTTGATGGTTATAATTAAAAATCTTACAATGGATAGTTAGGCCGTTCAATGTATTTGGATATTGTGTAGTATTTTATTGTCGTATATAGAGAATGATACGTATATTGAATTGCTATAATTGCCGTTAGTATTATTAATAATTAGCGTATGTATTTTATGTGAATGTATTAACAACGGAAACTATGTAATATGAAGACAAGATGGCAAATATTACTTGGCGTAATTTTGAGTGTAGGCGCGATTCTAATTTTATTTCAGGGACTTGAAATTGATGAATTAGCTTCTGAAATGTCTAAGTTCAATTATTGGTCAATAATACCGTTTGTGATATTGGAGACATTGTCTTTATGGGCACGTGGTATGCGATGGAGAGTGTTGTTACAGGAGAAAGTGAGTGGCAATAGATTGTTTTGGATCACTAACATAAGTTACTACTTGAGCAATATATTGCCATTGCGCATAGGCGAACTTGGACGTGTCTATTTGGTTACTAGAAATAGTGACGTAACTGGGATGCAGGCCTTATCTACTGCTGTACTCGAAAGAATGTTAGATGTGGTTACGGTGTTTTTTATGTTATTTTTGGTGCTTCCGTTTATACCTGACCATGGGCTTGTTACGTCGGTGGCGTATCTTATTGTTGGATCGGTGATAGTTCTTATTGTCGGGTTGTTTCTCGTGGCAAGAAATAGAAAAAGTGTGGCGAAGATTGTGACCATCATCACGCGTCGATTGGGCTCCAAATTAGGTGTGTGGATTAACGAGGCTTTTGAAAAGTTTTTTGAAAGTATAGATATAGTCAGAGGTAGACGTTTGGTTTTGGCCTCGCTTTGGTGTATTGTCGTCTGGGTGTTTTCAGTGTTATCCATATATTATTTATTGCTCAATTTTTCTCCGGAGCAAAGCCTATATGGAGGTATATTCGTGACAGCACTACTTGCATTAGGTATTGCGTTACCCTCTGTGCCAGCGAGTGTTGGTTTATGGGAGGCTAGTGCGGTAGCTGCTTTGGCTGTTTTAGGTGTAAATAAGGAGATAGCGCTGGCATTTGCTATAGTGATACATTTGATTGTATTTGTTAAGATGGCTATATTGGGTATGATAGGGCTACATCTTGAAGAAGAAAGCTTGAATGATTTGGTTTTTCATGCAAAACGTCTCATCAAGTCGGTGCGCAATCAAGACTAGTCTGTCTGACTAACAATGATTTTGATATGAATATGCCTAAAAGTGATGGTTTTAGCCATAAGGAAATTGTAATTTTACTGAATACTGGAAGAAGACCTCTATGGTTGCGATCAGCCAATCTTGAGGGAGCAATGTTGGTTAAGGCTGATCTTATAGGGGCTAACATGTCTAGGGCTAATCTTAGTGGTGCAGAATTGTCTCAGGCTGATTTGAGTGGTGCTGATCTTAGTCATGCTGATCTATCCAATGCTAATTTAAGCGAAGCAAAGCTTAGTGGTGCCAATCTATCGAATTGTGATATGAATAATGTGAGATTGTTGAATGCAAAATATACTGTGGATACACAATGGCCAAAAGGGTTTGATCCAGATGCGTATGGAGCAGTAATGAGAGACACGCATCCTCATTAGGCTGGTATTGTTACTTGCTTATATTGATTGACTAATTTTAGCTTGTGGCAAATTGTCAGTCACGGTCATTAACAAGTATGCTGGCGAGATAGGATAATTGCCCGGGTTTTACTGTAGGAGTAAGGCGACGGCCTATTTCTTCCATGAGACTGCCGATAAAATGAATATTTTTTGGGAATATTAAGGCAGCTTGTGCACGAAAAAATACTGTGGCGTTTATTAGATTGCCGTCAACACGAAAGTGTATTTCCCGCATACATTTGGCGTCATCATCATTGTTGTGGTTAGCAAAGGAGTTGTTCGGAATAGTTATAACTGCTCGTTTGGAGCGTGGAAAGCTTTGTAATGCATCGACTACGTTGTCTATCTTTTGGGTGATGCCTTCGCGGTAGTTACCCTGTCCGCCTCCTCTTTGGTCAGAAAACACAGATAATTGCTCCGGATTGAGGTCTTTGCCAAGGTTCCACAAAGTATAGGCTGCCAGTACATTCCGTGGGAAAAGCTCAGTTTCAATCAGATAATCTGACATATCTATTGTTCTATGATAGTTGAATTCTATGTTGCCATTAGTAGTTATAGAATCCATCTCTTTCCATACCTCTAAACACGTCAAAGTTTTCATACAAAACCATCCATGATTTGAATTTAGAACTGAAGTCAGAATATATTATATCTGAACGTGATGTATTGTATGACAAAGGGTTGTATATTTTTTCCAAACTTGTACAGATATTTGTAGATTTGGAAGATGATTTAGCCTATTACTTTGTGTCTATTGTTGTACACTCATGAGGTTAGCTAAGTATAATATTGTGAAAATACATCTAGATACAGTCGATGTTACTATTGACTGGAAAACTCAAGTATTTGACTGGTGACAATGTGAAAGTGCTAGTTGCTCTAACTTATTATCGGCCACATGTTTCAGGACTTACTATATACGTAGAACGTCTCGCTCGTGCGTTGGTGGAACGTGATCATCAAGTAACTGTTCTTACTTCTCGCTACGATTCGAAATTGGCGTCAAATGAAGTGCTTGACGGTGTGAAAGTAGTGCGGGTACCGGTTGTTATGCGAGTTAGTAAAGGTGTAATTATGCCTACTATCGGGTTTGTGGCAAGTAAGTTGGTGTACTCACATGATGTGCTAAGCATACATTTGCCACAGTTAGATGCCAGTGGGATTGCGTTGAGGGCTCGTATATTGGGGAAGCCGTCAATATTAACTTACCATTCAGATCTGCTATTACCTAGGACGATTTTCAATCGACTGGTAAATTTATTGGTTGATGGTAGCAATCATGTTGCCGCTCGTCTTTCTGATGCTATTTGTGCATACACATCCGACTTTGCCATCAGTTCACCTTTGTTAAGTAGATATCTCTCAAAGGTACACTATATACTACCTCCAGTTACAGTGCCTGATGTGGATGATGAATCAGTGAAACAATGGGCTAAACTTCATGGGGTAATGGGTAATTATCCTATTATAGGAGTAGCCAGTAGACTTGCAGCAGATAAGGGCATCGAGTTTTTGCTTGATGCATTACCTAAACTTCTTGAGGTGTACCCTAACCTAAAAATTGTACATGCTGGTCCAACTAATCAAGTAATTGGGGAGGCTGCGTACTACGAAAAACTAAAACCTATTTTCAAAAAATATTCAAAATATTACACCTTTGTAGGAACTTTAGATAGTGATGATATGGCTCGTTTTTATCGATGTTGTGATTTGCTAGCTTTGCCGAGCATAAACAGTACAGAGACATTTGGGCTAGTGCAGGTTGAGGCAGCGCTTTGCGGGATCCCAACAATTGCGAGCGATCTTCCAGGTGTCAGAGTTCCTACTCGTATGACCGGTATGGGATTTACGGTTGATCCTGGTGATTCGGATAAACTTGGAAAAGGTATATTGAGATTAGTGGAAGATAATAACCGATATCATATGCGCAAGAACGAAATTCGAGCTCAATTTGCACCTGAGTTAGTAGCTGAGCAATATGAGAAGTTGTTTAATGACCTATTACAAGACAAACGGAAACATATTTATAATAGCTGATTAAATAATTTATTTTAGCTGTATGAGTTAGTATATTAGATGGGTTATGTATTCACAAGACGATATTTTTACTAGACACTTGAGAGCAACACCTGCATTTCGTGCATTACTGCGATCCATTGAGGTACGCATGATGATGCAATTTGAATTTCCGGAACCAGTTTTGGATTTTGGATGCGGTGATGGCCACTTTGGGTGCATGTCACTTAAGAGTGGCTCTGCTATAGGAATAGACCCAAACAAGTCTTCTTTAAGCGAAGCAAATGGTAAGCAATGTTACAGATCACTTGTGCAGGCAGATGATCTAGGTCTACCATTTAGTTCGGACACATTTAATAGTGCTTTATGTAATTCAGTGCTCGAACATATACCAAATGTAGAGAATGCTCTTTTTGAAATACGTAGGGTTCTGAAGCCGGACTGTATGTTGGTCTTTAGTGTACCAAGTGAATATTTTAGTGATTATCTATTAGGTAAGTTACTTCTAGAAAAATGTAGGTTGTTTCGCTTGGCTAAATATTACGAAAAGTTTTTTGATAAGATCTCCCGGCATAAACATTATTACACTCAAAGAGAATGGAAAGTTCTTTTAGATAATGCAGGTTTTAATATGGAATCTTGCACATATTATTGTTCTAAGCGAGCATTGCAGGCAATTGAATGGGGCCATTATTTTGGTTTGCCTTCTCTTTTGGCGAGAAAATTGACTGGGAATTGGATATTATCAAAAAGTTGGGTAAATCTTTGGCTGACCGACAAAATATTTCGATCACATTATGAAGAGAAATTACCCAATCGCGGAGCATATATGACTATAGTTGCTAGGCATACAGGAGAGAAGGTAAAATCTCGTTTTATGATGTCTAGCTAGGCGATTGCATGAGTAAATTGTTTGCAACACTAATGCGGTTTGGCGAATCAAGGTGGTATGGCCGGTTATTTACTAGGGCCTTACTGGCAACCAGTTTGATTTTGATTTCCGGTTATTTCCGGTTTATTGGTATTAATTGGGACGATCTTCATCATTTGCATCCTGATGAACGATTTTTGACTATGGTCGCGACCAGTATAAGTCCGGTTGATGGTGGTTGGAAATCCTATTTCGACTCAAATACATCTAGCTTGAACCCATATAACAGGGGGTTTGGATTCTTCGTATATGGTACAGCCCCTATATTTTTGGTGCGTTATTTGGCTGAATGGATTAACGCTTTTGGATTGCATCTTACAAATTTGTGGCCTGCCTCATACATTCAATTAGGTAGTGGTTATGATCAAATACATTTGGTGGGAAGGATTGTATCTGGGATATGTGATGTCATATCTGGGCTAACCCTGTATTTAATTGGAGCACTTTTGTATGGACGACGCGTAGGGTTTCTAGCATCTGTGTTGTATGCTGGAACAGTCGCTTTAGTGCAACAAGCACATTTTTTTACTGTAGATTCTGTGGCTAATCTGTTTGTCGCTGTAGCGATACTTTATACAGTTAGAATTATAAAATTCGATGGAATTTGCAATTACATTTTGTTAGGCGTGGCTCTCGGTGTTGCTGTTGCGTCTAGAATAAACCTTATATCATTGATTGTTTTGGTGCCTCTCGCCACAATTTGTAATTATACAAGTGTCAAAACAAGTATTTCTGTGAAGACCTCGTCGCTTTTGGCATTTTCAAGGTTTATTCTTGTTGGCATAGTATCTTTTCTGGTCTTTAGAGTATTACAACCATATGCTTTTGTGGGTCCATCAGTACTTGACATGGAGCCTAATATGCAGTGGGTTGACAATATGTTTGAGATAAGAGGTCAGATGAGTGGAGAGGTGGATTTTCCTCCTAATCATCAATGGACGGATCGTAAACCTCTAGTGTTTCCATTGATAAACATGGTGAGATGGGGTATGGGGCCGGCATTAGGTGTAACCGCGTGGTTTGGGGTATTACTTGCATCTCTGCAGATATTCAGACAAAAGAATAGGTGGGTGTTGCATATAGTGCCTGTGCTGTGGAGTCTTATGTATTTCATATGGCAGGGCACTCAATGGGTAAAACCTATACGATACTTTTTGCCTGTTTATCCAACTCTAATATTGCTGGCGGCCTGGATATTAGTGGAAATTATTGACTTCGATTTTAATAGGCATTTCAAAAAGACGCTATTTTTATCTAATAATTTGTTTGTATGGACACGTTACATGATTGTGGCAGCTGTAGTTGTAAGTACTTTGCTGTATGCATTTGCATTTACCCGTATTTATACACGCCCGGTAACAAGGGTATCTGCTAGTGACTGGATATATCAGAATGTCCCTGGCCCTTTCAGTGTAGTGATTGAAAATGGGAATGAGGCGAATGTGCAACCGTTGCCCATGCCGGCTGGATTTATATATGAAAATGGCGACAGTTACTCGATGATGTTTACGCCTAAGATAAGCGGGATCATCTCTAAGGTGAAAATTGGTCATATTGGAGACGTGTCTAATGATAAGGAATTAGAAGTATTTCATGTGGCTTTGTCTCAAGCAGCGGACAGGGACGATGTTTTAGCAGAAGCTACTTTAGAAGCCGATTTTGCATCAAATGCTGGTAGATCCTTAACGTTCGATTCTCCCGTCTATGTTGAGGAGGGAGTCAACTATAAATTAGTTAGTAAGGCTATAGGTGGAGGTCCCATAGCAATTAGTGGTGCCCAATTGGTGAATGAGTCTAGTTGGGATGATGGTCTTCCGCTGCGAGTTGATGGATATGATGGTTACGGTGGAATATATGTTGGCCACAATTTGGAGTTGTACTGGAATGATAACGAAAGTAAGCGCGAGCATATTATCAATACACTAGATGTGGGCGATTACATAATAATTTCTTCTAATAGACAATATGATTCTATAATTCGATTGCCACAGCGATATCCTCTAACCATAGCTTATTACGATGCTTTGTTTTCTGGAGAACTTGGATATGAAGTTATTGCTGAGTTTGCTAGTTATCCTAATCTTGGCAAGTGGACAATGCCTGATCAGCAGGCTGAAGAACCATTTACTGTATATGATCATCCAAAAGTATATATATTCAAGAAAACACCGACGTTTTCAATTTTAAGCGTTCGGACCGAGCTTGAGCGGGTTGATCTCAGCTCAGTTGTTTGGATGACACCAAAACAAGTGACGGAAGCTCCTAATGCTTTAATGTTGGAGTCCGACATCTTAACTGCGCAGCAAACGGGTGGCACTTGGTCGAATATGTTTGATAGACATAGCCTGCTGAACACTAATCATGTGTTTGGAGTGGTTGCTTGGTGGGTACTATTGTTATTGTTTGGTTGGGGAATGTTTCCTGTGACATTTTTGGCGTTTGGGAGTTTGTCAGATAGAGGGTATGCAATATCAAGAATTGTTTCGTTACTAATTGTCGCTTGGTTGACATGGATGTTTGCGAGCCTGCGTTGGCTTGAATTTAATCGTGGAACTATAACTGCTGTTATTGGATTGTTGGTCTCATTATCTGTGTGTATTGTTATCACTCATTATAAGAAAATTACGGGTTGGCTTTTGGAGAATTGGGACTATATATTGAAAATAGAATTGCTCTGGTTAGGCTTATTTGTTCTTGATTTGTTTATAAGACGTGCAAACCCCGACTTGTGGCATCCAATCTATGGTGGCGAGAAACCCATGGACTTTTCTTACTTCAATGCTGTCATAAAAAGCACATATTTTCCACCTTATGACCCATGGTTTAGTGGTGGGTACATAAATTATTATTATTTTGGCTATGTTATAGCTGCAATACCTACCAAGCTGCTTGGTATATTGCCTGCTATTACTTACAATTTGTTGGTTCCGACATTGTTTGCTATGACTGGTGTGGGAGCCTTCTGTGTGTCCTATAACCTTGCTGTTAAGATTGGCTATAGAGAAAAGTCTGGTATTCGATTGTCTCCTACGCTTGCAGGATACACCGGTGCTATTTTGATGGTGATTATGGGCAACTTAGGTCAGCCTGAAACTGTGTATAAGGGAATGAGTAGAGTGGTTGATAATAACAGTAGTGAATTGTTAGTAGATGGCTATCAAGCTCCAGGGTTCATTAGTGGAATCTATGAAGTGTTTGCAAATAACAAAACTGTGCCTATTGGTACCGGAGAGTGGTACTGGAATGCGACTCGTATAATACCGCATCCAGTCAATGAATCTGGTCCAATAACTGAATTTCCTTTGTTTACCTTTTTGTATGGTGATTTACATGCACATATGCTAGCACTACCGGCAACTTTGGCAGCATTAGTCTGGTCCATTACAGTCGTATTTGGAAAGGGAAAAGTGAGGTCTAAAGCTGCATCTGTGGCCCATTGGGCTTTGGGGGGTATTGTAATAGGGTCCTTGGCCGCTACGAATACCTGGGATTATCCTACATATATGTTGATTGGGTGTTGTGCAATTGTTTGGGTGTATATTGATGGTCGTGGTCGAGCCAATAATCGTACGAGATTTGCGCATTCCATAGGGAAGCTGGGCCTACTTGTTATTCTTGCTTCTATATTTTTCTTGCCTTATGCAACATGGTATGGGTCATCGTACACCAAATTACAAATTTGGCGCGGATCAACCACTCCGATTTTAGCTTATTTGCAAGTGCATGGTTTGTTCTTGTTTTTAGTGGTGGGGTACTTGATCGGAGAAACTCGCATTTGGATATTGAGAGAACATGGCGATTTCTTTATCAATAGAAATAAGTTTGCTGACACTTCTATTGTGAGCGTTCTTCTTCTAGTAATAATTGCTAGTGTAGCATTGTATGTCTCGGGAGTGGTAGTAGCACCATTGATTTTGGCCTTGGTTGTATGGTCTATTGCGTTGATGATGATGCGCGACCAGAGTACGGGGAAAAGAATGTGCTTGGGACTAACAAGTGTAGCTCTGTTGCTCACGTTGTTTGTTGAATGTGTGCGACTCGATGGTGATATTGGGCGCATGAACACTGTTTTCAAGTTTTATTTGCAGGTTTGGACTTTGTTTAGTGTTGTTGGCGGCGTTGCATTGGCTTTGATGATAGGTCAAACGAATAAATGGAAATACGTTAGCAGAATAATTTGGTATGTGCCGTTTCTAAGTTTGGTTTTGATTTCAATATCTTATACTGTGCTAGCGATATCAGCCAAAACTCGCGATCGGATGGCAATTGCAAGTCCTGCAGGTCTGAATGGCATGGATTTTATGCAGTATGCAAGCTACCAAGACCAAGGGAAATCAATTGCCTTGAAAGCTGATTATGATGCAATAAGTTGGATGCAGGACAACGTTACGGGTTCTCCCGTAATTGTTGAAGCCCACACGCCGGAATACAGGTTGGGATCTCGTTACACAGTTTATACTGGGTTGCCGGGAGTGGTTGGCTGGAACTGGCATCAGCGTCAACAGCGTGCATCTACACCTCCAAATTTAGTGACTGATCGAGTAGAAGCGATAAATGCCTTTTATAGGACTGATGATATTGGTGAAGCGCTAACTTTTCTTGATCGGTATTTTGTCAAGTATATAGTGGTGGGTGAATATGAATGGGCCTATTATCCATTTGAAGGATTAGATAAGTTGCGGCGGATGGCTGACATGGGCTTACTGCAGGTAGCATACAAAAATGATGGTGTAATTATATATGAACATTCTACTGCTTCAGGAATGAGAGTAAATTGATGATTGAAGTCTTAACATGTTTATGCTGGTGGGCAATTGCGACTTTTTGTGGGCTGTTAATATGGCCACTTACATTTCATATGTTAGGAGATCTCAATGATAAAGGTTATGCGGTTTGTAGGGTGGCAGGCCTCCTGTTGGTGGGTTATGTATTTTGGATTATGAGTTCCTTAGGTTTTCTCAAATTAACTCCAAGTGGTATTTTGGTTGCAGTAGGATTTTGCGGCATCCTGGGATGTTACTTTGGGAATGTAAGTGATGCTTTCGGTTGGATTCGGGAAAATGGACGTTACGTACTTATCGCTGAGATGATTTTTGTAATTACATTCGGGTTTTGGGCATATATTAGGTGTCTTAATCCGGACATATTGGGCACTGAAAAACCAATGGAATTTGCATTTATAAATTCTATATTGCGAAATGGAGCTATGCCGCCGGAGGATCCTTGGTTGTCAGGTTATGCAATAAGTTATTATTATTTCGGGTACGTGATTATAGCTTTAGTTACAAGCTTCAGTGGGGCGACAGCATCTGTAGGTTTTAACTTGGGTATTGCTTTGGTATTTGGCTTGACTGCTGTAAGTACGTTTGGTGTAAGCTACAACTTAATTTATCGCACGTTGGAAAACAAATCGGAACTGTTTAGAGGAAAGAGTGGGGCTCAACTGACAAGCCCATTCGTAGGGGCTATTATGGCGCCAGTATTTGTTCTTGCTACTGGAAACCTTAATGGGCTATTGGAAGTTCTTTATCAACGTGGCATTGGTGCTGGTAGGTTCTGGCGCTGGTTAGATATAAAGTGGATAGACGCTGCTCCGTCACTTAGCGAATTGTGGATTCCTGAGCGGTATTTATGGTGGTGGCAGTCATCGCGCGTGATACGCGATCGTAATATAGACGGGTCGGTAATGTCATTGGAGCCGATCACTGAATTCCCTTTGTTTTCGTTTTTATTGGGTGATTTACATCCGCATTTGTTGGCATTGCCATTTGTTGTGCTAGCTATGTATGTTGCACTTCAATTATATGTTGGGAATATCACAGTGACTCCTAGTCTAATAGAAAGAGATACTACTGTAAAAGACACAATTCTGTCTATAAAGATAGATAGGATTCTTTTTTTTGGTTTGATCATAGGAGGATTGTCCTTCTTAAACACCTGGGACTACCCCATATATTTATTTGTGAGTGTGTTTGGATACTTTTTAGGTAGAAACAAAGTTGGTCTAGGTGATGTAATCTCAATAGGTGCACTAGTTATAGCGAGTATTTTGTTCTATTGGCCTTTCTATATTGGGTTTCAGTCCCAGGCATCAGGTGTGCTACCGAATGTTTTTTTCCCAACTCGAATTGTGCAGTTCATAGTGATGTTTGGTGTGCTCTTGGTGCCTATGGTTGGGTGGTTGATGTGGGAGACTGCAACGTATAGAAGTCGGGTTAAATGGAAGGTGGGAGCTCATCTTGGTATCAGCACTTTGATATTCTTGGTACTAGGTTGTGTAGTTCTATCATGGTTGATCTTTACTCAAGTAGAACTCGATGGAGTGAAGACCTCCATTTTTGGAGCAGTTTCTGGAAATGAAATAATATCAGACGTTATAAGAAGAAGGGTTATCGACAGTCCATGGACTACTGTGTTTCTGACTAGCATATTAGTTGTCTGTGCGAGTCTTGCCATGAGCATTATGCATAAATCTCGGGAAAGATTAAGTATACGTCCTTTCGTATTGTTATTGTTATGCACTGGATGTTTGTTAACACTTGTACCTGAGTTCCTCTTTTTACGTGATAGTTTTGGTGCTCGGATGAACACTGTTTTCAAGTTTTACTATCAAGCTTGGATGTTATGGTCTATCGTGGCTACTTATGGCATCTGGCGTGTTAGTTGTTATGGCAAATCAGGTGTCGTGATGATATATAGAGGTTTTGTGTTTGTAGTTTTGTGTTCTGGTCTGATATATAGTGTTTTGTCTATATGGTCAAAAACGCAAGGTTTGAGTGGTGCTACGATGGTTGATGGGAATAAGGTTGTTACATTAGATGGTACTGCATACCTTCAGGAAACAAATAGATCTGATTATGATGCTATTAAATGGATAAATCACTTTCTTTCTGATGATGGAGTGATGGTGGAAGCTGTTGGAGGCAGTTATAGTGAATATGCTAGGATATCCACTCATACGGGTTTGGCGACAATCTTGGGATGGCCTGGGCACGAACTGCAATGGCGCGGAGGATATGATGAATTGGGTGGTAGAGAAAGAGCGGTCGATACTCTTTATTCTACTAAAGATTGGTCGGTTGCTTCAGGTATCATGTCTCGATATGCGATCAAATACGTGTATGTAGGAGGATTAGAGCGGAGGGATTACCCATTGCATGGATTGGCAAAGTTTGAAAATCACATGAAAAAGATATACACCAATGAGATAGTTGATATTTATGAGCATTACTAATAATTTCAGCACGAATAAGGGTGCTGCTGGAACAAAAACTAGCCTGTTGCAAACATACAATCTTGATGGTATTGACAGTCGTTTTAGTATTTTCTGGTGCTTGATTGTTGGTTTGATTGGTGTTTTGCTCCGATTTTACAGACTGGGATCTTTGCCATTGTCTGATATTGAAGTTGAAAATGCGTTGCTCGCTTGGTTAATAGTTGATGGACAAAAGGTAGTAGATACTAATTGGCTCGCGAATAGTGCTTTAGTAAACTTCAGCCAGATTGTTATATTTTGGATTGCTGATACCGCAAATCCCATTTCGGCGCGCATTATTACGGCGTTGTGTGGAAGTGCTTTGATTTTTTCTCCTCTATGGTTTGTTCGTTATATTGGTAGGGTTGGTGCGGGTGTAACTATGGCCTTGTTAGCTGTATCACCGAGTCTTGTAATGATATCTCGAACAGCTGATGGGATGTCAATGGCATTGATCTGTCTTGTCATTGCGTTGGTAGGTTTGGAACGTGCTAATAGTAAAAATGATGGCAAGGGAATTGGTATGATTATTCTTGGCTTGGTACTAGGACTAATGTGTGGAGTGAGTTTTATAATGCCTTTTCTATTTATTACCTTTATACTACTGCGCTATCCGCATATAACGAAATTACTATTGAAAACATTTAGAACAACGAGTTTTGGTAGTGCCTTAGCATATATTGTGATTGGTTTGCTGGTGGTGACCGCTTTTTTTAGATACAAGTATGGTTTTATGGTTTTAACTGAACCTTGGATGCAGTGGTTTTCAGGTTGGTTATCATACAGTAGGATTCGCCCGGGACTATTGACTGCGGAGATTAGTTTTTTGAATCAACCACTACTAATATTGTTGTCCGTTGTGGGTTTGGGTATAGCTCTTCATGGTAGAAGTCTGGAACGATACTTGTTAGTGTTATCGGTCTGCGGATTATTGTACGGAATAGCGTATTCCGGAGTGCAATCTAGAGATGTTGTTTGGGTAATTATCCCATTGTTTATTCTTTGTGCACGTGTAGGGGCATGGGCGTCAGAAGGCCAATGGAGTGGGTACGAGCTGATAATCGTAACAATTCAAGGAGTAATATTGGGATTATTAATGGTATTTGGGTACATAGTTTTTGGAGGCCTAGATTTTACGTTCCATACACCTGATTATAGTTTTGATAGATATATTCTTGTTCAGGTATTAATATTAGTAGGCGTGTTAGTTTTGGTTGTAACTTTATTCAGTCTGGGATGGTCAGCAAGGGTGTCTACAGTTAGCGTCATAATTGTAATGTTACTCTCGTCTACAGTTTGGTCAATCCATCGAAGTTATAACATGATTCGGGCTCCTAGTGGTGGATATACAACCAATTGGCATAAGAAGTGGTCTACAGGCGCTGATGAGCTTATGCTAAAAACGCTAGAGAATCTGTCATTGCGATATGTAGGTCACCGGCGAGAAGTTGATATTAAGGTAGTAGGGCCATACAATCGTCAGGTGGCTTGGAGACTGCGTGAGTTTACAAATGTCAACTGGGATGAAAGTTTAGCCGGGGATGGACATCCTGCTGTAATACTTACCTCTGGCGCGGATATATCGATTAGCGCAGGGCCTGGCTATATTGGCCAAGAATTTCGGCTTTATGAAGAGTTTCATGACCATACTAATCTTATTTCGAAAGACAATCGTAATTTCAAAGCCCGACCTATTGGCACTACTTTCGATACAATAGTGGTTTGGACAAGACAAGGAGATATAAGCCCTAATTAATAAGGGGTTATTTGATGGATAATAAAGCTAATCCTATGGAAAGTCGCATCCTGGTCAAGCTCGACTACGAAAAGATAGTGTGGATTGCATTGTTGCTGTTCGCAGCTACATTGCGTCTATATGACTTAGGCGCGAGAGTGATTAGTCATGATGAAAGTCTGCACACATACTATGCGTGGGAACTATCTCAAGGACGTGGCTTTGAACATACTCCACTCATGCATGGACCATTGCAATTCCATGCTGTAGCGTTTACGTATTTCTTGTTTGGTGATTCTGATTTCACATCACGAATACCGTCCGCAATGTTTGGCATTGTTGCTGTTGGATTGTTATGGTATTTTCGCGACATTTTTGGCAGAGTTGGTGCACTTGTCGCGGCTGGATTAATCACTATTTCACCAATGATGGTCTACTATTCCAGATATGTGCGCAATGAATCTTTAGTTGTCGTGTGGGTATTGATTATGCTATTGGCTATCGCGAGATACTTTCACGATAAGCATCCAAAATGGCTCTATGTTCTTGCGGGTGCTATGGCATTAAACCATGCTACTAAGGAAGTAGCATTTTTGTATGATGCTATATGGATGGTGTTCTTAGGAATAATCTTTGTCAGAGATAACATTAGAGCTGAGTGGCCAAACAAACTGTTAAAGCGCATGTTTTTGTTGTTCCTTGTTGCGTCGGTGGTTTTTGGCGTAACAGCGCTTATGTCACTGAGCTACGACATTAGTGACAGTTTAATGATGATAAATCCTGGGATTATAGATATAGATAGTATTGGGAATATATCCGGAATAATAGCTTTGGGATTGGTGGGCTTGTCTGCAGCTACGGTTTTTGCGGCTAGATGGAAGGCAGTGCAAATATACCCTAGTTTTCATATCCTTGTAATTATGACTTCGCTAGTATTGCCCCAACTCGTGGCATTACCTGTGCGAACGTTGCTCGGTAGTGATCCGCTTGACTATACATCCGACGGTATGTGGCGAACAGGATCGGTATTTGCCGTGTTGATGATCATGTCTATAGCACTTGGAATGTCTTGGGATAGAAAAAAATGGATGGTATGTGCGGGAGTATTTTATTCGATTTACATTATATTTTTCACGACCGTATTTTCCAATGGTGGTGGGTTAACTAGCGGATTTGCTGGATCATTAGGGTATTGGATGGAGCAGCAATCAGTAGAAAGAGGAAGTCAACCTTGGTATTATTATTTTTTGGTACTTATACCATTGTATGAATATCTGCCTGCAATAGGTACTATGGTGGGGGGATGGATGTTCACTAGAAGCTGGAAGAAAGATAAAATTACTGGAAGATATTTGAAGGATAGCTATTCAGGATTTCCCATGAGATCTTACCTGATGTTTTGGTGCCTAACTACATTCTTGATTTATGTTTTAGCTGGAGAAAAAATGCCGTGGCTTACAGTACATTTGAGTCTTCCTATGATACTGATTTCGGGCTGGGTATTTGGGTATGGGATTAGACGCGTAGACTGGAGGAAATTTGGCGCTAGTAAAATTATGGTTTTGAGTGCAATAATGTTCGTTGCTGGATTAGCATTATTTGATTTGATTAGGATGTTAGTGCCGCTAATCTTAGGATGGAGGACATCAGAATCTAGTGTCCCATTCCAAGGCACAACATTGATTCAAATAGAAGACACAATGGCATTTCTTGCGGCATCAGTTGTTTTGGTCTTAGCAATTGTTGCGGTTGTACATTTGATACGCCAAATAGGAATGCGTCAATTTAGATATGTGACCAATTCTGTAGCTATTGCATTTCTAGCCATTCTCACCCTTCGAACTACCCTAATTGCTAACTACATCAAGTTTGATGAACAAACTGAGTTCATTAACTATGCGTCCGGTGCGCCTGGAATTAAGGTGGTGATGGATCAGGTTGAGGAGATTTCTCGTACTTCTACTGATGGTCTAGGGATAAAGGTTGCTTATGATGATGATGTTTCTTGGCCATTTACATGGTATTTGCGAGATTATAGTAATCAGGTCTTTTTTGGAGCTGAACCGTCAAGACAGGCACTGGAGGATGCTTCGCTGGTAATTGCTGGCAATAACAATTGGCCGAAAGTGGAAGCGCTTCTAAAGAATAACTACCATACATTTGAATATATTCGTATGTGGTGGCCAATACAGGATTATTTTGGATTGGATATGGAACGGATTACTAAAAACTTAAATGATCCAGAGCGATTGGCTGCTTTATGGGACATTTGGTATAGACGTGATTATGCTCGTTATGGTGACATTAATGGTTCTGATTATTCATTGTCTAACTGGCCTGTGGTTGATAGGATGCGGTTTTATGTTGACAAAAAGCTCGCTTCTAAGTTGTGGAGCATGGGCTCGCTTATAGATGCGCAGCCAATCGTGGTTGATGTTGACCAATTTGAGGCTGTCAGTGTTGTTCGTACTGCGTTGATTGCATGGGGTTCAAACGGTGACAATGCAGGTGAATTTAACAGACCTCGGGATGTTGCAGTAGGTATAAACAATGAAGTGTACGTGGCTGACACATTTAATCACCGAATACAGAAATTTGATGAAAACGGTGAATTTTTGCTGGAATGGGGTGAGTACGGATTAATTAACCAAGGCGAAATTCTTAGTAGTGGATTGAACGAGCCGTGGGGTCTGGCGGTAAGTGATGATGGTATTGTCTATGTCGCTGATACTTGGAATCATAGAATAGTAAAATTTGATAGCAACGGAAAATTGATTGATTCGTGGGGGAGTTTTGGGGATGGAGTTGACCTATATAGTATGTGGGGTCCACGTGAAGTGACTATTGGACCTGCTGGATTGGTTTACGTTGCTGATACTGGTAACAAGCGTATATCAGTGTTTACGCAAGATGGTATAGGGGTGCGACAAATAGGTAAAGGCGGATCGTTTGAAGGTGAACTAGAGGAGCCAGTTGGGATAGTCGTCGGCGATGATGAATTGATCTATGTGGCAGATACGTGGAATGCTAGAATACAGGTCTTCACCAACGAAGGGGTTTATCTTCGGGAATGGGCTGTGCCAGAATGGGAAGGGCAATCGCTTAATAATAAGCCCTATCTTGCTCTTGATAACGCTGGCAGAATTTACGCTAGTGCGCCGGAAGGATATCGTATTTTGGCATGGGATTTGTATGGTAAGCCTGTGTCGGGCTGGGGGAATTATGGCAATGATTTACAGTCTTTCAATCTTCCTACCGGCATTGACGTTGACGTCCTTGGTGGATTGTATGTAGCTGATACGGAAAATGATAGGGTTTTGTACTTTGAATATGTTAAAGAATAGAAACTTGCAGGTTGAAGTTTATTGAGTGGTAGTGACTAAGATGGGTCATGATGATATAATCGCGGCTTCGTTTAGAGGAACAAATCAATGAAGTTACATGAATATCAAAGTAAACGTCTGTTCGCTAAATATGGTATTCCGATACCGAAAGGAGATGTTGCATCTACAGCTGCTGAAGCAGTGACAGTGGCTGCTAAGATCGATGGCAATGTAGTTGTTAAAGCACAAGTTCTAGTTGGTGGGCGTGGTAAAGCTGGCGGAGTGAAAATAGCTGAAGATAAAGCTGCCGCAGGAACATGCGCTGAAAAAATACTCGGTATGGAAATATCTGGTCTGCCCGTTCGAAAAGTTCTGATTGATGAGGCTGTAGACATTGACACAGAAATATATCTGGGTATTACTAATGACAGAATAGCAAAGTGTCCTGTAATTATGGCTTCGGCGGCAGGTGGAATTGATATTGAAGAAGTTGCTGTGGATGCGCCAGAAAAGATTGTAAAAGAACATATCCATCCGTTTTTGGGGCTGAAAAATTATCAGACTAGGAATATGGCAGTGGCTATTAAATTACCTGAACGTTTGTGGAAACAATTTGACGATATATGTCAGTCTCTACATAATGTATATACAACGAGTGATGCTACATTAGCAGAAATCAATCCGTTGGTCGTGACTAAGGTTGGGGATTTGCTCGCTGTTGATGGAAAAATGGTATTAGATGAAAATGCTTTGGATCGTCAAGGTGATTTGGAACAATTGCGGGATTCGGACTTAGAAACGGTTGAAGAGAACGAGGCGCGTAGACATGGCTTGTCTTATGTGGCGCTTGACGGTGATATCGGTTGTATGGTGAATGGGGCGGGGCTTGCTATGGGAACTATGGATATAATAAAGCATTTTGGGGGAGAGCCTGCTAATTTCCTTGACATAGGCGGTGGTGCTTCTGCAGAAAAGGTTGCTGCGGCATTACGTATTATCTTGAAAGATGGACGTGTCAAAGTTCTACTGATAAATATATTTGGTGGGATTACCCGATGTGACGAGGTAGCAAAAGGAGTTGTTTATGCAATAGACGAAGTTGGTGTAGACGTTCCTATGGTGGTTAGACTAGTTGGAACTAATGAAAAGGAGGGGCGAGAGTTGCTATCCAGTGCTAAGTTATCTACTGCATCATCTTTAGCAGATGCAGCGAAAAAAGCTATTGCTTTAGCAGCCTGATAAATTCGCAACGATATGAGTATCTTAGTGGATGCCAATACTAAAGTAATGGTGCAAGGCATTACTGGTAGGGAAGGTCTGTTCCATACCCAACAGATGTTGGATTATGGCACTTCTATAGTTGCTGGAGTCACTCCTGGTAAGGGTGGCGAAATAATATCGGATAAGATTCCAGTGTATGATACATGCAAGGCTGCTTTAGAAGTAAATTCGATTGATTGCTCTGTTATTTATGTACCTGCTTCATTTGCTCCGGATGCAATTCTTGAAGCTGCCGATGCAGGGATTGCCCTGGTTATATGTATAACGGAGGGTATTCCAGTAAGTGATATGATGGAAGTTAGGGCGTATCTTGATAATACAGAATGTCGTCTGATTGGACCCAATTGCCCGGGTGTTTTATCGCCCGGCGAAACAAAAATAGGTATCATACCGGGACATATAGCTCAAAAGGGAAATGTAGGTGTGGTATCAAGATCGGGCACATTGACCTATGAAGTGTTATATGCATTGGCACAGAAAGGTTTGGGGGCATCTACATGCGTGGGTATTGGTGGTGATCCGATCAATGGAACCAACTTCATTGATGTACTACATCTTTTTCAAAATGATTTGGAGACTAAGCAAATTGTAATGATTGGTGAAATTGGAGGCTCAGACGAAGAATTGGCCGCTGATTACATCAATAAGTTTGTAGATAAGCCAGTGGTGTCATTTATAGCTGGTCAGACTGCTCCGCCTGGAAAGCGCATGGGACATGCTGGCGCTATAGTAGAAGGGGGGTCTGGAATGGCATCTGATAAAATTGAAGCACTGATGAGTGCTGGTGCACTAATTGCCAATCATCCAGAAGAAATCCCGGAGTTATTGGCAAGAAAGTCTTGATAGTGCGCACTATAAAATATTTTGAAAGTATCAGTAAACTACATATTTTGTGAATAAAATCCTCAATAGGTTTGAACCTGGTTTGTTAATAGTCTTTGTGGCTACCACATTGGCTGTTTGGCCATTCCTTTCGCGACCTAGCTTACCTACTGATACTGATGCTGAGATTCATATATTTCGAGCAGCTCAAATAGAACGGTCAATTACTGAGGGTGTGTATTACCCTCGTTGGGCACCAGATTTTTATTACGGCAATGGATACCCGATATTCAATTATTATGCGCCTTTGGCATATCATTTGGCTGCTTATTACAGTCTAGTTACAGGGCTAGGAGTCGTAGCAGGAAGCAAGTTTGTATTGGTAATGGCAGCTTTGATTGGTTCGCTCGGTATGTATTTGTTTGTAGCTAATAGATGGGGAAGAGTTGAAGCGATGGTGGCTGGAGTTGCGTGGTGTTTGTCGCCTTATATTTTCTTTCTGGAACCTCATGCCCGGGGTGAAATTGCTGAAACTCTGGCGATTGGAATATCTCCTGTAATCTTTTGGGCTTTTGATAAAGTCAGAGGTACTGGCACAAAATACTCTGTGGTTATTGCGGCGTTAAGTTTAGGTGCAGTCGTGTTGTCTCATCCATTAACCGCACTTGTTGCTTATGGATTTTTACTTGTGTTTTTGCTGTGGGAGTTTTTGATTACTCCCTTAACTATTGTGGATACAGGTGGTAATAACAGGTCGTCTAGCAATCTCTATGCAGTTGGGGTAGCAGTGTTACTTGGATTAGGATTGTCGGCTTTATATTGGCTTCCAGCAGGATTTGAACGTGATGCGGTCAGAATGGATTATTATGGAATAGGACATTATGACTTTAGAAGACACTTTATAGATCTGTCTGAGTTGATCGCACCTGCGATATGGTCAGATAGTGGTGCTACATTCCCTGTATTTCGATTTAGTTTGGGCTCAGTACAGGTAATGTTGGGGATGCTTGGACTAGCAACTGTTTTCAATAGTAGGCTGCGACGTTCTGACACATTGTTGATGACCCTTGGTGTTTTTGCCGCAACCTATATGATGACCTCAGCCTCTCAGGGCTTATGGGAAATGATACCACCTATGCGGTATTTTCAATTTCCAATGAGATTTTTGGGTTCTGCTGCCTTAGCTATAGTTCCTTTGTGCGGTATGTCAATGCGTTGGATTTTATTGATTAAGTCGAAATGGATAGGCACATTGGCTCCTGCTGTTGCCATTGGATTGCTTGTGTGGTCTGCAATGCCTTTGATGTATCCTCCCAAATGGAGTGAATTTGGTGAACTATCTTCTGCCAGATTTCACTCTGAGGAATTGCAAGGAAAGTGGTTTGGAACAACATGTTGCCATGATTTTCTGCCTGTGAATGTAGAGTATGTTCCTCCACCAGATACATTTATTACCAAACAATTTCAAAGTGGGATAGAGCAGATCGAGAAATTTGAGCGAGATAGGCTACCTGATGGCACTAATATTAGTATTGCTAAGAGTCGTACTCAATCTGAATTGTTGCAGGTATCAAGTGCAAATCCATTTGATCTGAAATTTTCTCGTTTCTATTTTCCGGGATGGACGGCCTCCATTGATGGTGTAAATTTGCCAATTGAAATTACTGAGCCAGATGGGCGAATATCGGTTAGCTTGCCTGCAGGTAAGTATGATTTGTTACTCGAAATGACTTCTACTCCTATAAGAAGTTTGGCTAACACAATAAGTTTAGCTTCGGTTATCGCAATAGTACTGATATTGTGTACAAATTGGTTTACGTCTAAGGATAATAGTCTTGGTGATATGCAGCACATTTCGGGGCCTAGTTTTTCTTTAGCTGCAATTGTATTGGTTTTGGGTATAGGGCTGAAGGTATTTGGAGGATCTATGGGCTGGTTTCAATATCATTCGACTGGAAAAAACGTACAAGTTGCTGAAAACAGGATGTTTGCTAGTGTGGCTGATGAAATTGAATTACTGGGGTACGATGCTGGAGACACAATGCTAGAACCTGGAGAATCTCTAGATATAGTTCTTTATTGGAAAGCGGATGTTGTCCCGAGTCGCAATTACCAGATATATTTGCATCTGCGTGGCGATAATGGAGAGCTATGGGGTCAGTCAGATAAAGTGAATCCGGCTAGTTTTCCTACTAGCCGATGGACTACGGATAAATATGTTAGCGATAAGCATATGATTATGGTTGCTGATGATGCTCCTGCCGGTGAGTATCAAATACACGTAGGATTATGGGATCATGTTACTGGTGAACGTTTCCTCGCGCTTGATGACAATGGCTGGTTGCTGGGCGAAAGCATTCCAGTACCTGTGATGTATACAGTACAGTAGGTCACTTAGCGGTTGCGTATAGGGACCTATATACTAGCCACGAATTGTCTAAATTATCAGGTGGTGTCCATGGACCATCTTGAATAGATATGTTGTAATCTGCCTCTAACCATGGTACCAATGTATCCTCATCGCCTGGAATACCTAGGAAAAGTAAATCGTTAGCAAGAGTGTTATGATCGGGTAAGCTATCTAATGAGTAGCGCTGGAATGGTGGTGTGGAGCCTAGATACATTGGTACAAGAAACTGTACAGTGTAGTAGCCAGAACTGCTGTATTGAGGACAGACATTTGGTGCGATAAACACCATTTTATCACTGGTTTGGTATTCTAGATTGGCATTTTGTGTATTGTTGCCTTGCCAGCCGGCACTTATGAATTTGTTTATATCGGTAGCAGCTATTGTGCATTGCTCGTCAAACCAAAATCCTGTGTTTGGTTGAGATAGATAGTCGTCTAGGTAGTAATCATGTATTGTTATCAATATTGATCCGCAAATTATGGCAGAACTAATGAGAATTGAAGTAAAACTTGCTGTGAACTTATTGAGTTGCTTATAAATCCAAGATACTCCAAGTGCTGGAAAAATATATAGTATGGGTAATATGCCACTTGCACGGCCAAAATGTGGTGCCTCTTCAGATAGTATGGTCGGTAATAGTGCAATAATGGAATAAACTAATATAAGCGCGAATTTGTTTATGCCTAATTTGCGCGGTGCAATTGCAATTCCTATTAATAGTACACAAGTCATTATTGGGTCAAATACTGGTCTGTTGGGTATGTTATGACGTAAATTCCAATCACCTTTGCCGGGTACCGAGAACATATGGTAGACGGCTGTTGCTTGGGATGCCGCAGTGTTTAATGTTTCGGATGGTTGATTGTTAATATCAATTACAGATACGCCTGCGGTGCGGCCCAACACTTGTTCTTGGTTATTCACAGTATAGATAACAAAAGGAGATACGATAATCATGAAGGACAAACAGAAATAGGTTGTGCCTAATATGATCCTTTTCCTTATTTGTCCAACAAATAGAGCTGAGAGGCATAATATAGGAAATATTATGAGCAATCGAATGGGTGTATACGTGTATACAGAAATGCCTAGTATGAGTCCTGCAAGTGTCCATAGCTTGTTGTTCTTTCTTTTGTATGCTTCAACAACTAGCCATAGAGTTATCGACAGGAAAAATGGTAGTAATGCTGGTCGTGTGGCTAGACGCCCAAGCATTATTGGCCAAACGGTAAATCCACTGATAATAGAGGCGATTAGCGCTATACGTGTGCCTATTATCGCTCGTGTGGCAAGAAATATGGTCAGTACAGTAAGTGTGCTGGCCAATGCGGATGGCAATCTTACTGCAACTGGAGTGCGTCCTAGTGCATCTAGGGATAGAGCAACTAAGTAAGCATGTAATGGTTCCCGACCGTTGTTCTCGGTTAGAAATAAGGGTCGATTCCCTGAAATAATACTGAGAGCGTCCAGTCCATCGGCTGCTTCATCTCCAAACAAACCTGGTGGGTGAGTATTTAGCTGATACAGACGTAATGGTGCAGATACGATGACTATAAAAGCTACCAACCATATTACCTCCCGTGCTTTAACGAAACCAATTAATTTTACAAGTGCTTTGAGTGGCAAATTGATGTAGTGGCTCATTTACTTTAATGTTATCATGTCTGTGGAAAACATATTGAGAGATAAAATCATATGAACAAGCAAGAAAGATTGATGGCAGCTATTTCTGGTAGTGAAGTTGATCGTGTTCCTGTTGCGGCTTGGAGTCACCAGCCAGTAGATGACCAAAGCAGTGATACTTTTGCTGCGGCCACATTAGCATTTCAGCGGAATTTTGATTTCGATTTTGTTAAAGTAACTCCCGCGAGTAGTTATTGCTTGACAGATTGGGGGGCTACAACTTATTGGAAGGGAAATTCGCATGGTACACGTGATTACGGCAAAGCGCTTGTACAGAAGCTAGATGAATGGAACAAGTTAAAAGTTTTGGACCCACATGCAGGGCAGATGGGAGAGATTGTTCGAGGTCTAGAATTGATAGGTCGGGGCCTGGAAGAGGGCACTCCATTTATCCAAACTGTTTTTAGTCCGATGACACAGGCTAGGAATCTTGTAGGGCCGGATGAATTGCTTTTGCATATACGTCTTCATCCCGATGTAATTAAAGATGCATTTCAGATTATTACTGATCAAACCATTAGGTTCATAGAAGCAGCGCGAGAAACAGGGATTAGTGGTATTTTCTATGCGCTTCAATGGGCAAGTCATTTGGATTTGTCCGAATCTGAATACAGAGAATTTGCTAGGCCATATGATTTGCAGATATTACAAGCCGTTGATGATTTGTGGCTAAATGTACTGCATTTGCATGGTAGCCATGTGATGTTTTCCTTGATTGTAGACTATCCAGCATCAGTATTAAACTGGCATGATAGAGAAACAGAACCTTCATTGAGTGAAGGTTTGAAATCATGGCCAAAAGCTGTGTGTGGTGGAATAAGGCAGGAGGAAACATTGGTTCAGGGCACTCCAAAGGAAATATATGCGGAAGGTTTAGATGCGATAAAATCCACCAATGGTAAAAGATTGGTTTTGGGTACAGGATGTGTTGCGCCAATAGTTACTCCATACGGCAATTTGCGAGCTTTACGTGAATTGGTTGAATTGGATTTATAGTATATCTTGAGTAGAATCAGAGTGATATCGGGGAAGGCCCGTGGAGTGCGTCTCAAACAGGTCGATGCTAGTATTACTCGACCGATAACTGATCGTGTAAAGGAGGCCTTGTTCAACATAATCGGTTCCGACATTATCAATTCGAGTATGTTGGATATGTTTGCTGGGACTGGTAGTGTTGGAATAGAAGCTTTGAGTCGAGGCGCATCATACGCGATGTTTCTTGATGTTAACTCTAGTGCTATCGAAGTGATCAATAGTAATCTTAGTGTAACTAAACTGTCCAACATAGGTCAGGTGCAACAGACTGATGCTTTTGAGTATTTAGATGGTTCAAAAAGCAAGAAGTTCGAATATATTTATATAGCGCCGCCTCAATATAATGGTATGTGGATTAGCGCATTAGAGCATATTGACAATAATTTGGAATGGATGAGCAATGATGGCTGGGTGATAGCGCAGATGGACCCTTCTGAATTTAGTGAATATGATTTTAAGAACTTGTGTATGTTTGACAAGAGGCAGTACGGGAATACAGTTTTAGCATTTTATAGTACGGTGGATAATGAGAATAGTAGGTCGTAGTTATATATGGTTCGATAGACATGCAATCTAAATTTATTGCAGATACACTTGAAAAGTTACTTCATGAAGTCCAAAGGCCAGCACGGTATGTTGGTGGTGAGGTAAATAGTATTATTAAAGATTGGTCTAGCTCAAGGTTGAAGGTCGCGCTAGCTTTTCCGGATATCTATGATTTGGGGATGCCAAACTTAGGTCTAGCAATATTGTATGAGTTAATTAATCAACGTGATGATATGTTGGCTGAGCGGGTTTATTTGCCGTGGCAGGATATGGAGAGAGTTATGCGGAGAGAAGGTATTCCTCTGTATTCTTTGGAGTCATATCATCCTATTGACGAGTTTGATATCTTAGGTGTTTCGCTTCCCTATGAGCAACTCTATACTAATACACTTCATTTACTAAAGCTGTCAAATATGCCGTATCGTAGTGCGGATCGTGTGATTGGTAAATATCCTCTTGTGGTTGCTGGAGGACATTCTACTTTCAATCCGGAGCCGATGGCTGACTTTATTGATGCTTTTGTGATTGGAGAGGGTGAGGAAGCAATGATGGAAATTGCTGAAACTGTGCAGAAATGGTGTCGTAATGCAAATAGTAATAAACACCATAAGACAGAGGAAGTGGACCGTACTGATTTGTATAGAGAGCTAGCTGCGATTGATGGTATTTATGTGCCACAGTTTTATCATCCAACTTACCATGTTGATGGAACCCTTAAAAAAGTTGTGTCGAGTGATAAAGCAGCACAGTTGCCTGTTTTGAAAAGAATAGTAAAGGAGATGCCTCCACCGGTAACTAAGTTTGTGGTTCCGTTTGTGGATGTAGTACACAATCGTGCTCCTATCGAGATTATGCGTGGTTGCACGAGGGGTTGTCGGTTTTGTCAGGCGGGAATGATAACTCGTCCGGTCCGGGAAAGATCAGTCGATGAAGTTGTTGAGGCAGTTCGGTCAATGCTGAAGTATACGGGGTACGAAGAGGTGGCATTATTATCTCTATCATCCTCAGATTATCAACATATTGAATCCTTGGTTGAGGCTATTACGACTGAGTTTGGTCATCTTAATCTAAATATTTCGTTGCCTAGCTTGAGGATTGAGACTGTATCTGTAGACTTGATGGATCGGTTGCAGATGGCTGGTCGTCGGGGAGGTTTTACACTTGCTCCTGAGGCAGCATCTGAACGCATGCGTGAAATTATCAATAAACCTGTGTCTACTGAGCAATTGCTTGAGACAGCCAGAGAAATATATTCTAGAGGATGGACAACTTTAAAACTGTACTTTATGATTGGTCATCCATCAGAGACCCTTGAAGATGTTCATGAAATTGCTGATTTAGCAAAGGCTGTTTTGGCTGAGGGTCGGAAAGTGATAGGGGGCAAGGCTAAGCTGAATGTTGGTGTAAGCACTTTTGTCCCTAAGCCACATACACCTTTTCAGTGGTCACCTTCGGACAGTTTGGACCAGATCAAACTAAAGCAGAGATTGTTGAGGCGTGAAGTGCGTGGTCGAGGCCTGAAGCTCAATTTGAACAAACCACATGAAACAATGATGGAGTCGTGGTTGTCGCGCGGTGATAGGCGGCTAGGCAATGTGATACTTGAGGCTTATAAGAACGGCGCTAAATTTGATGGTTGGTGGGAGCATTTCAATTATCGTGCCTGGCTTAGAGCGTTTGAGGAATGCGGACTGGACACTGAATTTTATACCCATCGAGAGCGAAAAGGCGATGAAGCATTACCTTGGGATCACATTGATAGCGCAGTCAAGAAGTCATTCTTGTTAGAGGATTATCAATGGAGCAAGGAAGGCGAAACAAGGATCGATTGTCGTGACCAATGTTTTGCTTGTGGGATTTTACCTCAATTTATTCCGTTGCGGAAACAAACGCCTGTGGAAGCATGGGAGTGTCCCGAGGTGAAGCCTAGACATTTACGTGGTAAAAAAAGACTTGATGTAGAACTAATTCAAGTCTAGCTAGTTTTATTATTTGTGTATTTATGGATACATTTCTGATTTACGACATAAATGAGCGACCCTAGATTAATATTTATAGGAAAGTGTGATTGTGATCAATCTCCTTAAATCCAAAAATGCTCTTGTGATACTTGTCATTGTAATAGTAATAGTGATTGGCATGAGTTATATGACTGGAAATCGATTTTTCGACGATATAGTGGCTCTTGTACGAGGTGACGAAATTGTGCATGTGTCCGATATGAACGGCGGTACTGGTGAGAAAGATGCTGCAATTGATGATGTAGAAATAGATAGAGCAGAGCAGGATGATGCAGTAGTTAATGCAGATATGAATAATGCCATCCAGTGCTTGGACCAGGCATATTCGGCGTTTTACAATCCGTTTATACAGAGCCATCAAGCATATGAGGAATTGATACTGCCGCTCTGGGATGAATCTATTTCTGATGAAGATAGGTTGGATAGACTTGCTAAAGCTAAGTATGCGGCACAGGCTTTGCAATCGCAGTTGCTGCGTGTGTCGCCTCCAAATTGTCTTTCTAGTATTACAGATTCGTCCTTAAGGCATATGGGCGCGGAGGTTTTGACTAATCTTGATTTCATAAAGTTTGAGGAGGATCTGGAAGATTGGTATACGAAAGCATTGAATTATCTACAATCGTCATCTGATTGCTTTGATTCGATGATCGCATATGAAGGATCCGAGACGCTAGATGATAGAGTTGAAAGCACATGTGAACCCATGATGAGTGATCTGGACCAATATTATGGCGCAGTGGCCAATATAGATAAATTCTCAGAACGGGTGCGATTAGAGATGGAAGAATAGTACAGTCTTGACTACTGTACAAATCAACTGGCTAATATTTAGATAATAGGAGGGTTCTTATGAGCGAAAGTATTTTGGATGTATTTCAGGGGAGAGAATATCCGTATACGTACTCTGCAGAACATGAGCCAATCGCTAAAATTGATCCAGGACAGACTGTGCGGATACACTGCGTCGATTGTTTCGAAAATTTGTTGGTAGAGGAAGATCAGAAATTTTCTGATGTTTGTGAGTATCCTTACTTGAATCCCCAGGCAGGTCCTATTTTTGTGAATGGTGCTGAGGATGGAGATACTCTTTTGGTGCATATTGAAGATATCGAAATTACTCGGGATTGGGCTGTCACTGGGTTGGTGCCTAAATTTGGACTACTAACACCAACTGCCGTCACGGAAATGTTGACAGATGCTATTCCAGATATAGTGCGCAAGTTACCTATCCGTGATAATCAAGTTTGGTTTGGGGATCTTAGTACTGAATTAGCTCCATTTATGGGTACTATAGGTACAGCACCAAAACTGGAAGCAATTAATGCGCTTACTCCAGCGCATTATGGCGGCAACATGGATTGTCCTGAGACCTGTGCGGGTAATACTGTGCATTTACCTGTTTTGAACGAAGGCGCCTTGTTTTTTTGCGGTGATGGGCACGCTACTCAAGGTCACGGCGAGATTGGTGGTGTTGCTTGTGAAGTGCCGGTGAATTTAGTCTGTCACTTCGAACTAATAAAAGGTGAAGCCATTGGGTGGCCAAGAATAACCAATAAAGATTATATGATGGTCGTGGGCAGTGCCAGGCCACTCGAAGATGCGACAAGAATTGCTTGTACGGGTTTGGTTGACTGGGTGGCTACAGAATACGATATGAATAGTACTGATGCTCTTCTATGGATTACGCAGATCTTGGAACTAAGAGTTGGTAATGTTTGTGACCCTAACTATTCGGTGGTAGCTGCTGTAGAGCGCAGATTGCTCGAGGCTAGGTAGTACCATAACTAGTATCTTCTGTTTTGTCAAAATGCTAAACATTATGACTAACAATAATAGACAACTTAATTGTGTAGGTTGTATACAAACTATAGTTAGTAGTGTGACAACTAATGTCAATATGTGTTAATACTTTTTCAATAGTAGCGTCTGATCCAAAGGACAACTCATATGGTGTTGCCGTTGCTAGCAAATTTCTTGCAGTTGGTTCTATTGTTTCTTGGGCGAAATCAGAGGTTGGAGCAATTGCTACACAGGCCCATGCTAAGATTGCATTTGGTCCGGATGGATTGCAGATGTTAGAAGGAGGCCGGTCAGCATCTGAAGTGTTATCGGCACTGATTTTCGATGATCCTGGGGCAGAAACAAGACAACTGGCAATTGTTGACGCACATGGCGGTGTTGCTGCTCATACCGGTATCAAGTGTCATGAATGGGCGGGTCATCTAATAGGCGATCATTTCTCTTGCCAGGGCAATATTTTGGTTGGGTCTGAAACTTTAGAAGCTATGGAAACCAGTTTTGTTTCTACTGAAGGTGAGTTGTCTGACAGGCTTATTGCCGCACTGGAGGCTGGGGATGCAGCGGGAGGAGATAGTAGAGGTAAGCAGTCTGCAGCGATCTTGGTGGTAAAACCAGGTGGCGGTTACGGAGGTGATACTGATCGGTATCTGGACTTACGTGTCGACGATCATCAGGATCCGGTAAGTAAACTTAGTAGACTGGTAGAAATGCACCATCTTTTCTTTGGAAGTACTGTGGCTTCGGATTTGGTCACGATTGACGAGCAAATTGCAACAGAGTTGCAACTGTTGCTAAAACGTCAAGGATATGATGTGGTAGATGTAATAGGTGTATGGAATGAAGCTTCTAAGCAGGCATTTTGGTCATTTGTGGGTAAAGAGAATCTTGAAGAGCGTTGGAATATTGAAGGTGACACTGACAGTATAGATGTGGTGGCATTGCAATACTTAAAACAGAAATTTAATCTTGATGTTACATGAAACTAATGGACAAGGCGTCGGTTAGAAAGTTGGTGTGGGAAAAATTAAAGCATGTTGCGATACCTGACAGCAGATTTCATCTGGATTTTAATCAGTTCATCCCCGATTTTAATGGTAGTCATGTTGCCAGAACCAATTTAGTCGATCTAGATTTATATAAATCAGCAAACACTGTGTTTGTTACCCCGGACAATTGTTTAGAGGAACTCAGAGAACAGATCGTGCTAGATGGTAAAACCCAAGTGATGCCGACATACGGTATCCGGCGCGGTTTCGTTATTTTGTCGCCTGAAGATGTTAGTGAAGGTATGGCTCGATATTCCGTATCTCTTGATCATATTGAAAAAGTAGGCAAATACATTGGTCTCAATGAAATAAGAGATGCCTATAAATTGGACTTATTGGTTACTGGGGCCTCGGCTGTAAATTATTCTGGCGTTAGATTCGGTAAAGGCCATGGATTTTTTGATTTAGAATGGGCGATGTTGTATCAGATAGGTGCGGTGGTGGACAGTACGCCGGTGATTGCTTTTGTACATGAGTCGCAATTTGTAGATATAGAGCTAGAGGTAGATGAATTTGACACCATTTGTGACTACATTGTTACTCCTAAACGTATTGTCCATGTTGAGGGTCATCGTAAACCTACTGCTGGGATAATTTGGAATAAGCTTTCAGATGGAATGATGAATGATATTCCACCATTGCAAGAACTAAAACTCATTGATCTATAATTTGATTGTTGTAGTACAGATATTATTGTAATTCTAGTACAACAGGAAGTAGTTTTATAGTGTTGTTCGACGTATCACTATTTGTGCCTTTACTTATTCTTAGGCGATTGTTGGTAGCAGGGTCATAAACACCGGTAGACAGGTTGTATTGTCCCCCGGATTTCAGGTGGCTAATATCTATTCCCACAGTATCGCTGTATGCCTCATTTGGAGCCCACCACGAAGTTGGATACTGATATGAGTCAGGCATCGTGTCTATTTGGGCAACTAGTTTGTCGTTATCCCACAAGTGCACAAAGTATTTGTAGTCGCTATCTATTTGTCCAAGTGCCTTCCAGTGTAATGTCAGATGTAAGGAGCTATCGTCGTAGTTTATATCGTAGCCTGCTAGTTCTATCGTGTCACCGAACACCGCACTTACAGGGTGAAGCATCTTCGGTACAGTAAAAGTGCGTTTCCTAGGTGTGATTGTAAGGTGATCAGAAAAAGTTAGTAGAGACGTACTGTTGGATAGATCACTAGTATGTAGGGTCAGGCGATATTTCCCACGTAATAAGTCTGTTGGTATACGGAGGGTGTAGTGCTCCTTGATAAATGTGTTGCTGGGTAAAGTTTTTAATGATGACTGTGTAAGTAGGTTAGTGGTTTGATCAAACACAACAGTATCATCATCTGTCTCCAGTTTCCATTTTATCTTTAGTGAATCTAAGTTTGAGTACTCACGGAGTGTTTTCCAGTTAGCAGTGACATTTAGTGGCTGTCCTTGTGCAAGTGTGCTGTCCATTGAAAAACTATCTAGATCTAAATCATTTGGCATACTAGCTAATGGTACGGAGGTGCGGCGAAACTGGAGCAGATTCGGATTAGCGATGGTCGCATCCACGATTTCTGATCGACCGACGTCATCGTACATATTGAAATGAAGATAAAGAGGTCCTGAGTCGGGCATATTTTGATTGATTTGAAAGTCTAATTGGCTTAAAATATGCTCACCAGGCTGCTGTTGGGCGGCGATTATTCCAGGAGGATCCACTTGACCGTATTTCGTGCCATTGCTGTCTATCAATTGGACAGATAATTTGTTCTGAGTGGGATTAGACATATCTGTCCACCAGAGCATGTGTATAGTCCATGGTTTCCCAGATGATGGCATGCTGTTAGGAACTTCACGTAAAAATCCTAATACCGTGGCTCCATTAGAGAAATGCGCAGGTTGAGCCAATGGCAAATCGGGTCTAAATTGATCAGAAGATGGTAGATTAGCAATGGCAAACCAGGTAAAAATAGTTTGGTTATCAGAAAATAGGAGAGGTCGTGCGGAATAGTTGAATGGGGCGAGGAGTGTGGCACCATTTGCAGGTAAGGGAACTCCGTATCTGTCCCATATCACTCTAGTATTATTGGATTTAGTTAGCATTAGTGCTTCCCAATGCCTACACCCAACACATTTTAAGGTTTGCAGAGGTGGGTCAGATGCGAGCAGGATTAATTCCTGATTATTGGCAGACGCAAGTTGCTTTGCATATCTAAGCGCATCTGCACTGTCATCAAGTGTATTTTGTCCTGCATATAGTGATTTTAAGCCAGTATCTGCGCGGTAATCATAATGTAGGTGTGCCTGCATTATGATTATTGTAGCTCCTAATAGTGCCAGAATTGTGGGTATAGCTAGCTGTTTAGTATGTAGTAGGCCAGGCCATTTCCAAAACCAAGATAAGCGACTCTCGTGCGATTCACGAACTACTATTCCTCCTATTAATGCGGCTTGGATTAGCGCCGCATTGCCCATGGTCATCCATATGCACCAATTTAGCTCTACTCCTTTCGCAAAAAACAGTGTTTCGGTAATAGTTTTTATCAAAGGGGTAGAAAGCGCAATAACGACGATTGGTACTGAGAAAAATCCTGTCACCGCCAAAAGGCCTGGCAAACCCTCTTTGCGGGCAAGTCCACGTATGGTTAACCACAGGGCAGCTACAATGGTTAGGATGCTCAAAGCAGGCAACGAAGGAATATCTTGCGCGAATGTATCAAATGAACCGCTTAATGCGGAATGGATCATATGGATCACTTCCCGCCAACCAGGAGCATCACGATGGGGTATTTGCCGAAGATATTCTAAGGCAGATATATGTCTGTACAGACCAATAATCCATGGCACCATGAGAACGAGGCCTATTACACCACTTAATAGAGTTTGGATGACCATAGATCGGCGATTTCTTTGCGAATGTCTCCATGCATGTATCCAACCTATTAATGCCATTGGTGCTAGCAGGAACAGAGTAGGATGGCATTGGCCAGCCAGAGATAGCATCGGTAAGTGACTGAGTCTTGCATAGGGTTTTTCTCTATAAAAACCCTGCAATATTGTGAACAGAAAGAGCATTACAAATGGAGGTGCTAGATTAGGATTCCATATGAAACGACTGTGGTGTACCGTCATAGGATTGATTGCAAGAAAGAAGGCAGCTAGTAATCCTGTGATGGGACTAAAATAACGTCGACCAATTAATTGAACTAGGGCAACGGCGACTAGATTCACCAGGGCGGTGAAGATTCTTGCAATTCTTGGGTTATGATCTAGGCTGTAAGGAAGTGCATACAAATATATAGTTAATGGCGAGTGTTTTAGGCTGCCGACAGACATTCTTGTTCCTAGTATTTGCCAGTCACCATCACGAGCAAAATTTGAGGCTAATACGCTGATTCGCTCTTGATCTGCCATAAACGGGTCTGCGCCTATATCGTTTAATCGTAACCAGGCTGCTAGTAAGAGTATTGTTGTTCCTATCAGTATTAGCTTATTTTTTGTGACGAACATAATATTGGTATGATGAACCTACTAAGGCAAAATATTGAATTTATGTATTGTTAGGTAGTCAGTATTAGATGAATTAGGTTTGTTACCAGTTGTAGTCAGGCGTAATACGTCGATAGGGCTGTATAGAACTATCGACGTATTATAATCTCCCAGAATTAAATCTGTAGTGGTCAAACTTATACGATCAGTGATAATTTCATTTGGTGCCCACCAAGATGTAGGATATTGGTTATTGTTTGGCATTGTGTCTATTTGCGCATAATATGTGCGTATTAATGAATATCTAGTTCTAAAATGTGCAGCGAATTATTCAAGATATTATTCCCGGTATTATCAACTACATTTAGGCGTACTCCTGACGTAGGGTTATATATTCCGATTTGAAGGTCGTACTTGTGATCGTTGAGATCACCAATTGGTATTTGATGAGTGTCAACTATTCCTTCGCCGGGCTGCCATAATCCCATAGGGTAAGTGCCTTGGCGTGGAGGTGAATCGTGTCCTAATATGAAATTATTGGTTTCGTCATATATGTGTATAAATATCACTCCATCCACCAATGATGGCTCTATTGAATTCCAGTAGAGTGTCAGGCTTAGGGTGTCACCATCTATTTCATGAGTGAAGCCAGATAGTGATACTGGACCCAGATTAGCATTAACGATTCTAGCAGTTGTTGGCATGTTTAGCGTGTCTTTGCTAGTAATAGCCAAGCTATCAATGATAGCTTCTCCGATGCGATTGTCTGTCTGTTTGTCATAGACTGCAATTAACAAATCAAGCATAACCGGGGTTGTCAGCGTTGTTGGCGCATATAGAATGTACTCATCACGAATAATGCTGTTTGTTCCCCAAGATTTTGTAGTGTGATAAGGAAATGATGCTCCACCAAGTTTATGGTCAGTTTGTGTTATTTTGTTGCCATTTTGATCTAGCAGTTGAATTGATCCATAGTATTCAGTAATGATAGGGTCGTTAATAGACCAGTAAAGATCAATAAAGAGAGGATCTCCAGGTTTAACGACCCTAATATTACTATGTGATTGTAGAGTTAACTTGCGTCCAAACGGTACGTTGTCGGCAATGCTGTCTTCAGGGACATGCGTTTCAATTGGTGGAGGAACGGTGTTGTCAGCAATATAGGGCAGTGCCAAGACTAATGCGCCGCTAATAAATAGGGCGCCTATGGATTTGGCGATTAGTAGTGTGTCTCTACTAATTATCCTCTTATTTGTTTCAGTAAGTGCAAAAGCAGAAAAGAGTATTAAAGGTCCATATATTGGTACTCTAAATCTAGAAACAACATGGAACATCACTGTTGTAATGAACAGTATTCCTATCATGGATAGGAGCAGCCATTTCCCTGGGCGATACATATGTCTGTGAGGCATAACAAATTGAATACCTGTAAATGCTAGTACTACAAGAACGCCAAATCGTATGGGTAAATATCTCAGTAGTGGTGATATGCTGGTTCCTTCTCTATAGAAATCAACATTATTAGGAATCTCTAGATTGCCCCAATAAAGAGCTGTTTTGCGAGCCATGAGTCCTGACCAGCGTTGAGGGTTGGCTAGAATGTCATTTGTAGTTTGCTCAACAAAGGTAGTCTTTCCTCTGTTTACCAGTTCATGAGTGGCTAGGAATGCGGGCGAGTATTGTCCTATTCCGGCTGAATCTCGGTTATTGCCTAGATATAAAGTGACGGGACCGTTGGCAGAAAATAGTTGTAATTGGCCACTGTGTTGGTAGTTGTGATAAGTGACTGGCAGAATCGGGATGAATGTTATTACTAGTAGAGCAATTAGCTTAGAGAATTGAATAGGAAATTTATAGGTGCCCAAACGGGACTTAACGGAGATCAGTATCAATGGAAGTAATACTAGGAAAGCTGGACGTATGACCGAGGCTATACCTACTAATAGTGCACAGATAAGCCAGTTGGGTTGTGTAGTGGATACACAGTTTTTTGATTTAATGGTTGACCACCATGCGCATAATATCCAAACGGTTAAATGAGCTTCAATCGCGTGGGTCAGCAATTGCGCATCGTAGAAGATCAATAGAGGGAATATGGCCCAAACAATCATTGATAGACGTGCTGTATGCGTATTAAAAATCTGCTGAGCTAGAAAGTAGATTGCAATTGAGGACAAAGAGCCAGAAAATATTTGGAAAATCTGGAATAATCTTAAGCTATCTCCAAGTAGTAGATGTAATGTACCTAACAACCAAGTAAAGCCTGGTTGTCTGTAAAAATCTATATCTCCAGGCCATAGTCCGCGCATCAAATCTCGTGCATCAGCTTCGTATACTAGCTGATCAGACCCATTAGGCAGAGCATCGAATCCTATGGTGTTACTAATTAGGTTGTTGAGGTATATCAGTCGAAGTATGAACGCTAATGTTACAACTAGTATTATAAAAAGTTTCTCATTGCTAGTGCACGAGCGTAAATATCGCAATAGCATTGTGATTAATATTGTTCCAATTAGAACTACGACTGTCCAGGTCAATAAGTCCTGTAAGTAACGTGATGCAACGGCAGTGACGGCATGATTGTCCTGCAAAGATGATGGGAATAAATATTTGGTTGGGATTAGTCGGATTCCTATTCCAGTTTCCCATTTTAGGCCATCAGTAAAATAGGTGTTGTTTATATCAGGATGTGACAGGCGATACATTATAGGATTTAAACCTTGAAATAGCTCGGTTTGTACGCTTTTAGGGTGTTCTTCTTTGTTTGCAATTGAACTTATAACAGTCTGTTTGTTTAATACCAAATGTGCGTCCAGATCTTGTGGTACAGATAGATGGATCGTGGCTTTCTTATTGGACCATATATAACCTTCCCATTTGACATCTAATGAACCGTTATAGACCCCATAGTGATCATTACTGTTGATGGTTACAAGTTGTTCGACACGAGATATCGGTGGTATTCCTTGCTCAGCATCTCTGTAATAAGTTGCTCGTAGGCCTTGATTGACTGTTCTTTTGTCAAGCTGTACTATACCTAATATGAGGCATAGTATTAGTAACAGTATCTGTGGAATACGTTTGTAGACATAGTTGATCATGTCGAGGTATTATAGTATGTAACATGTACAGGATACGTATTACATTTTCCAAATATGGAAAGGCGCGTTGGATAGGCAACTTGGATTTGCACAGAACCTGGGCTAGAATATTAAGACGAGCTGGAGTACCGATAGCCTATTCGCAGGGTTTTAATCCTCAGCCTAGGATGCAGCTAGCTTCAGCATTGCCGCTAGGGATCGTGAGCATATGCGAAATACTGGACATATGGGTGATAGAACCTATCTCAACTGATAGATTGAAAAATGACTTGGTATTTAGTTTGCCAAGTGGTATAGAGATAATTGAGATAGTGGAGACTGATCTAAAGGAAAAATCATTACAGTCTAGATTGCGTGCAGCTGAATATGTCATTGAGCTAGAAGACTATATAGATATTGATGTACTTCAAGAAATTGTTGACAAATTATTGGCTATGAAGTCTATAATTCGTCAGCGACGCGGCAAGGATTATGATATGCGATCCCTAATCCAAGTGCTGGATATTGTGAGTGGAGATTCTATACCGCAGAAGATGTTCGTTAGATTCTCGGCCTGTCCAGGCGCTACTGGTCGACCTAGCGAATTGTTGGAATATATGGGTATTACCGCAAAAACTATCAACCGTACTAAGCTATTGTTTGTTGACAATGATGGTTGACGCTAGTATAATTTTCGCCGTGCCCCGCTTAGTCGGGGTACAATTGTGTATAGTGGTCCGAGGCTTATATGAAATTTGCTATACTTGAAATTGGCTCACACCAGATTAGGGCAGAGGAAGGGTCAGTTATAACAGTTAATCGTCTCCCTCAGAAAGAGGGAGAAAAGATAGAATTTCCCGCAATGCTTATATCAGATAATGATGAAGTGCATGTTGGCACACCTGTACTCGAGGACGCTAGTGTGAAAGGTACGGTTTTGTCTCATGAGAGGGGAAGTAAAACACTGGTCTTTAAATATAAGCCAAAGAAGCGATATCGCAGGAAACAAGGACATAGACAGGAAATTACGCGAGTAAAAATTGATAAAATTAGTGCATAGGTATCAGCGAGGATTTTATTATGGCACATAAGAAAGGTGGCGGATCAAGCCGAAACGGGCGTGATAGTAATGCACAGAGACGAGGTGTAAAAAAGTTTGGCGGTGAGCAAGTGCGTAATGGGAACATAATTGTTCGCCAACTTGGCACCAAAATTAAGCCGGGCGCCAATGTTGGAATTGGTAGGGACTTTACACTTTATGCTATAGCTGATGGATTAGTAGTTTATGATAGTCTTCCAAGTGGACAGAAGAAAGTTTCTGTGGTGACTGCAAAAGCATAGTAGAAGGATTTATTAGAAACATGAAAGCTGATATTCATCCAGTATATTTTCCTGAAGCAACAATAAGTTGTTCGTGTGGCAATACATGGGTGACAGGATCGACACAGGAATCGATAAACACTGATTTGTGTTACAAATGTCATCCTTTCTATACAGGCGAACAGAGGATAGTTGATACAGAAGGGCAAGTAGAAAGATTCTATAGAAAACTTGAGGCTCGACAACAACATGTGTCCGAAAGTGAGGAATCTACCGAGTCTCCAAAGCAGATAGCGTCTGAAGTTATGTTGGTAGAGATTGAATTGACTAAACGAGCTTTATCAGCTTTGTCTGAGGCTAATATTAGTAATGCTGAAGATGTAGTAATGATGCTTGAAGAGGGTGGTGAAGAAGCGCTGCTAGCAATATCTGGTTTCGGACGCAAAAGTCTTATAGACCTCAAGAAGGCTTTAAGGGCGTTGGATGTTGAATTGCCAGGAGATTTGGACGATTAAAATTTGATAGATATATTTTGTTGGACTATAGGCAAGTTACTAGTTAGAGTGACTTGCCCTTTTATTTTAAGCAATATAATCCACTAGTTTTCTAGATTAGTTTATTGGTTCTCTGGCCATCGTCCAGTGGTTTCAGAACTTACAGGTCTTCCTGAGTTATCTACAAATAATATATTTTCCAAATCAGGATAGGTATACATCCCAACTTTTAGTTGCTTTACTTGGTCATTGAACTTGTCTGCAAAGAAACTTATGACTCTGTCGCCATTTTTCCATTGATGGGCTGGGAATGACGGTGCATCAGACTGGCCGACTTTTTCGCCAGTAGCATTATATAGATGGTTGAAAAAATGATAATCGGCATCGGTACGTTCTCCAGTAATCCAATGTATTTCCCATTCCAAACTATTTTCTGTGGTGTGCGTAGAATACCCTAGTATTGAAACTCCATTGGCTAAGGTGCGTGGAGGCACAAATTGGCGATAAGTATTTGTTTTAGGTGCAAATGGTAGTAGCTGTGAAACTGTTATGGTGCCTTCACCTGATCGCAGTCGTATATATGATTTTGCGATTGATAATTGGTCATAATAGTTGTGCACTGGTTGTGGGTTGACGGGTTGATGATGAAGAACTATTGCAGGAAGTTTGGGTAATACATTTGAATATCTCTTGTCGACAAAACGGTGGGGTATGTGGCTTAGTAGCGCATTATATATGGCTGGGTATTCATGTATTGCTGGGTCATTACCAAGGCCTAATATCAAAACTTCACTTGAGTTAGTATTGGAATACAGATGTTGTACTTTGTTGACAGCATTCATTGTCATTGATAGAGGCGTGCCAAAACCACTTGGCGTGTTGTGGAGTGAAACATATTGTAATAAGGCGATGGTTGCCCAAGTTTGTAAGGATGCACTTGAAATAACTAGACCCCATCCAGTTATACGGAAAGTTCGTGCTTTTAATACGTTGAAAAGTTGATCAGCTCCTATGGCTGCAACAATATATTGCACTGGAAAGGTTACAATAAAGTAATGTAAATGCACATCAAATGGGCTTATATATTGTATTAGTAGAGGCATAATTAGCCAGGAGAGAAACATGCGTGGCGCTGGGGATTGCAAGCGGCTATTGATTATTAGGCTAGCACATCCTAGAATAATTAGGATAGTCCAGAACCAGTGGACTGCAGTGTAATCAGAAATGGATGATAGAAAGTCGGTATATTTGGTTGGACCTGTAATGGAATGTATATCACTACCTATACTAAGCATCCAATAATATTCTAGTGACTCAAAATTAGTTGGTATTGACGATTTATTTATCAGATCTAGTATTGATAAAGACCCACTATTGTCAAAGTGTATTGCCAATGGCGCAGCTAGTAATATTGCACTGGATGCTCCGATAATAAGTGATTTCCAGGCTATTTGTTTCCGACATATTATGAGGTTTATAAAGCTAATAGGGATTAGTGCTAGCCCAGAGAAGTGGATTTGAGGTATACAAAATGTTAGCAAGCCATGCAGAAACGTGGGCCACTTGCGACGCTCATGTAATGCTATTAATCCGGAAAGTGCCCAGGCACCTACAAAGAGTGGAAGTGTGTTTTGTGCCCATATTTTTCTTGAAAATATAATTGCCCAAGGGCTTGATGCAAACAGGATAGTGGCAATTAATGCTGTACGTGTGTTGCAGAAGCGTTTAGTAATGTGCCAGCAAACTATGATGGCGGCCGTATTTAATAGGCCAGTAAATATTGTTGCTGAATAAGGGTGTTTCCATAACGTGAGGGGAATGGCGTAAATCCATGTGCTTATGGGGAAATTTGGTATACCTATAGAGGATGTAATACCATGTATAGGTATTTCTAGATTGGTAATAAAATCTAATGATGATGCATAGAGACGAGCTTCATCAGCTTTGAATTCACTCAGACCGGGGAATGTCATACGTAATAGACCAGCAATGCTAATGATTGCTACAAGATATAGTCGGCTAGCGGAAGTTATTTTCATCGAATATTGCGTCGCTTAAATAGATATGGTGAGCTGGTTGTTAATATTATGATTAGAAGAGCAAATATTGATATTCCAAGCGAAACATACCAAATTTGAGGCTTGAATTCAACATGGATTATATGTTCTCCGGCAGGGATATACACTGCTCTAAATGCATAATTCGCTTTTGAGAACTCCGAAGGAATTCCGTCGATTGTAACAGACCATCCTGGGTACCATACTTCACTGAATACTAGGTATGCATCTGATTTAGTAATAGCATGAATTGTGTGGGAGTGTGCTGTGTATTGTATGTAGCTTAAAGAGCTTTTGTCCGATGAACCACTGTTTAGTTTTAGGCCATCTTGGATCACGACATTTTGGAGAGGATCGAAATTTAAGCTGTGAATTGCATCAAATGCTTCCAGTTCGGTATCGACATTAATGCTGTTGTATATCAGATTTATTCTAGATAGCGAATTAGTATTGAGGTATATATCTACAAGGCTGTCTTCATCGTATACAGGTATGAAAGAAGCATCGGCAGCCGGTTTGTCTTTATCCGTAACTAGAAATTTGACGTTAAGGAAGTTGTATTGCGGAGAGCCGCGATGATTCACGGACCAGTAATAATTGTCGTAATGTGAAATGGTCATAGGATTATGCAATCCGTTGATCGATTCGATTTCGTGAACTAAAGGCGCATTTGGTTGCCAGCTGCTCGCTGCGACATCTATACGATAGGGCCCCGGTTGCGTTCTAAGGAATTTGACAGCTGGTCCTTCTATATATCCTTTGTTGGGATTACGGTAATCAATTTCTATCCATGTGCCTAACGCAATCAATTCAACTGCAAGTAATAATACAATCCATCTGGGACTAACAAGTTTGTTTGATAATAGTGTTATTAGGCAGACGATTACAGCAATCGCCAAAGTATTCGAGCTGGTATTAGGATATTTATGAGAAGCTACAGTCCAGGCTATTGTAAGTACAATTATTGCAACTATAGTTGCGCTTAGTAGGTATTTAGAGATATTTTTATTGCTAATGGTATTGGTTTGCCAGTAATGTAATCCTGCAGAAGCAAGCATTGAGATACTGAAGTTTGTTAGCAAGATAAATCTTGCAGGTACTCTTAATAGAGAGAAGCCAGGTATATAATCGTACATTAATCTGTGTATAGGGGTAGCATTGCCAATTGCTATTACAATTCCTATAGTAGCAATTAATAGTAAAGGTGTGCGTAGTGTTTTCATACGCATTCCCAATGTTGCAAGAATCAAAGTAGTTAGTCCCGCAAAGCCTAATTCTACTCGGTCCCATCCGGGCCAGAAATGCTCTGCGCCGCGACCGAACAGGAGTGGAGAAATCATTCCGGCAAGGCCTTCTATGGGAATGGAAAAACGAGAAGCTTCTTCGTAAGTGAAGCTAGCGCGATGTGTATATTGAGACATCTCTATAGAAGGGAAAACAAAGACGGCTGACACACCAATGGTCAATGCGGCAGTATATGAAATGAGACCGAACCATTTTTGTTTTGTAAGAGTTACCTTCAGTTGCCATACAGAATATATAAATATTGGTGTACACACTATTAATGATATTTGGGCATGTCCGGAGAATATTGACAATGACAATGGTATCGCCAAAATGCTGGCCGCTGTTAGTGTTGGTGTGTCGCGGAGTCGTAAAGTGCATAACCATGCCCATGGCAGGTATGAGGCGCTAGCGATTATGTTTAGATTGCCGATGTGGGTAACAAATATTGATGAAAATTGGAATGCTAAGGCTGCTACTAGCGGGGGGCTAATGTCCTTAGATTTGTAGTGATGGTTAGCAGCAAAGTACATGCCTACTCCGGCGATGAAAACATGTAGAACCACCAACCATTCCATTATTCGATATGAGATGTTTGGTAATATTGCTAGTATTAGATTTGGTAGATAAAATAATCCGGACTGGTTGTCAGCAGCGTATGGTGACCCAGAATGAAGATAGGGATTCCATAATGGTAATGCGCCAGTGTGCAGACTTTGGGCAGCGAATCTGTATGTGGGCCACAGAAATGATTCTAAGTCGCCTCCGCCATAGGGTATGTGCCAGTCACCTCCGACTAGTACAGGCCAGAAAAATATAATGGTAGTCAGTAAAACTATGGATACACCAATTGCGTGTGGTTGAAGGGGTTTTTTAGTTATGCTATCTAGCATGAGCGTAAGCTACTGAATCAGAACTGTTGTGAATGATAATCGGCTATTCTGGATCAATATCTGGCTTGCGGGAATGGTTCTGACTGTTTATATGATGATCTGAGATTAGATCTACTGCGTGTGGCAGCGCAGTAGCAAGTACGGTAAGTGCTTCATCTACGGCTTTAGGATTTCCTGGCAGATTGATAATTAAGCTGCGTCCGCGAATACCAGCGATTGCTCTAGAAAGCATTGCATAAGGCGTTATCGATAGGCTAGCAGCTCGGACTGCCTCCATTAATCCTGGAGCTTCTTTGTCAATTACTGCAAGAGTAGCTTCGGGAGTCACATCTCGGATAGACATTCCTGTACCACCAGTTGTAATAATTAGATTGATTTTGTCTTCATCAGCCCAGCGAGATAGTTTTGCACTTATTTTGCTCACGTCATCAGAAACTATGTCCGTCTTCGTACAATTCCATCCTGTTAGTCTATGGATAGATTGTACAACTGCTGGACCGCTAAGGTCTTTTCGAAGACCATGTGCACTTCGGTCGCTGATGGTTAGTACTGCTACTGTTGGATACTTTTCAGGTTCTGATTTGTTCACTTTACTTTGAGGTGTTGGCGAGTTTTCGCCACGGGCCATGTAGGCCGTCTTCTGTCACACCATAGTATATGCGTATGTGTCCCTCTTTTACCCGTTGGCATAAATCTGTTCGGGTGATTGGTCCTTTCCGATAGTGCTTAATAAAGCCAATATTGCCCTGCCATTTTACCTTGAGATCTTTCATACTAATATCATTTTCCTTCTGCATTATGGCATAGTGCCATAATCTTCTGGAGGATGCGCGAGTCACATTTTTTACCTGATTGCCATTGCGCAAGTCACGCATGGTGTGGTAGATAGTTCCGTCACGCTCTTCAGTGGCAACTATCTCAACTCCTGTTCTGGGAGGTCCGATCTTGCGAGATTTAGATTTCTTTTCTGGGTCTGTTGTTAACAGTTCAGAATGTGTCTTGCTGCGCTTACGTGCTAGACGGGTCAGTTGCACTATTTCGTCTCTCACGGCTGCAGTAGTTTCTGCCTCATCCCGTACAAATATCTTGTTGTCATCTATCGCGTAGGGTGGATCATCACCTCGTGGTACATTTATTCGTAAAACCTTCTTTCCGCGGCTGGTGAGGCTGTCTACTGAACAATTTAGAGTGGGTGTAATTCGTCTGCTAAGTTCTCCTTTTAGAGTAGTTATAGTGCGTGATATGTTTGTGACTCCAGTGTGTGGTGAAGCGGGATCGTTAGTCGTTCCAATAAAAATGACTCCGCCGTTGGTGTTTGCCATAGCACACACATCCGAAATTACGGAAAACAAATGCCCACCGCGTTTTGTGATTTTAGAATGGAAGCTTTGGATAATACTAGCGCCTTCTTGTTGTGCTGACCTTACATAATCAATCTCACGTTTTGTACCACGATATGGGCGTGTGTGACTGAAATTGGAACTACGAAGCAGGTCTCTTACAGAATTAAAATCCGCTGTGGGTAGTAGCATTTCCGTTATTCTATCTCCTACTCCCAGATGGCTCGTGTTTTTAGTGTCTTGAATTAGGCGATGTGCATCAGAACCTTGGATGCAATGCATACGGCGTGGGTATTCAGGCTTGGACCCGTTGAAGAATCTTGAAGTAGAGCGCCGACTATTTGAGCTTAGGTCTGTTACTTCTAACGCATAAAGATTTTCGTCTTGGGTATATGCTACTTTTGTCTGGCCTCCAAATTTGAAGCCTCTCATAGCTATTCCATGCGTCGAATTAGCATGAGCTGCAATTGTTATTCCTCCAGCGTCAGTAATTGCTTTGAATGCAGTAAGTACGTCAGTGCTTGCACCAACAGTTGAAGATCCATTATCCAGTTCTGTGGCTGGTATATTTAGATTAAGAAGTACGTGGTCAATTGATCGAATAGGTGTGTCCGGAGAAAATATGCCCAATATGTGAAAGCCAAAAGTTGCAGTAAATTCAAACCCGGGTAATACTAGGATTTTTGAAAGCAATTGACGGTACTCAGTGAGCAATGTTTTCTCATTGTCATTCATCCGGCCAAGTCTTTCGAGGAGTTCTAGGTCCTCTATTTCACTCAGCATAGTTCTGTAGCCAGTTACAGTGTTATGGTCAGTGAATGCTATTATGTCTAGATTCTTTTTGTGTGCTTGACGCAGTATGTCAATGTAGCTGACATCTTGAACATGATAGTCGCTTGAAGCTGGGGTGTGTATGTGAAGATCTACTTTACGCCAGCGATCCTTAGGTGAGGAATGTTTACGATTCAAGTTGATGTTTTATTTGCATGTTTGCTATAGGTTTAGATTTAGCTACCAATGCCTCTGCAAATACCTCTTCCACTCTATCGACCAATACAAATTTCAGTTTCTTCCGTGTTTCTTTTGGAACGTCATCAAGATCCTTCTCATTTCGTCTAGGCATCACTACGGTAGTTAAGCCAGCTCGATGTGCAGCGAGTACTTTTTCTTTAATTCCACCAACTGGTAATACCTGTCCTCGAAGTGTGATTTCACCTGTCATTCCTACATCAGGCTTGACTGGTTTCTGAGAGAATAAAGACGCAAGTGCGGTAGCCATAGTTACACCGGCCGAAGGTCCGTCTTTTGGTACAGAACCTGCTGGGACATGCAGGTGTATATCATGATTTTGATAATAATTTGCAGACAAGCCTAAGGCATCACTATTTGCTCTTATATAAGATAATGCTGCTTGTGCAGATTCTTGCATGACTTCGCCAAGTTGTCCAGTCAATTGGAAGCCTTTTTCACCTGGCATTTTTGTGGCTTCAACAAAAAGTACGTCACCTCCAAATGGTGTCCATGCTACTGCGGTAGCTACTCCAGGAATTGCTGTCCGTTGTGCTACTTCTTCGGAGAAAAAGAATTCAGGTTTGCCCAGGAATTCAGTAACTTTGTTGAGGTTTATTGTAACTTGTTTGAATGTACCACTAGTAATATGGGTGGCTACTTTTCTGCACACTTGTCCTATTTTGCGCTCTAAATTTCTTACTCCTGCCTCTCGGGTGTAATATCTTGCGATATTGGTGAGCGCATCTGGTTTGAACTTGATTTCTTTCTTGCGAAGCCCATTTTCATAAACCTGTCTGGGCACTAGATAGCCTTGTGCAATATTTATTTTCTCGTTTTCAGTATATCCGGACATCTGAAGGATTTCCATTCTATCCCGTAGTGGTGATGGAATGGATTCGAGCATATTGGCAGTCGTAATAAAGAATACCTGCGAAAGGTCAAAGTCAACGTCCAAATAATGGTCACGGAATGAACGATTCTGCTCAGGATCAAGTAATTCTAGTAGGGCAGAAGCAGGGTCTCCTCTAAAATCAATCCCTAACTTATCAACTTCATCTAACATAAACACTGGATTTTTTGATCCAGTTCGTCTTATGCTTTGAATAATTCTGCCTGGCATAGCTCCAATATAGGTGCGGCGATGACCACGGATTTCTGCCTCATCGCGCATTCCTCCAAGTGACATGCGTATAAATTTACGCCCCATGGCTCGAGCTATTGATTTCCCTAGCGAAGTTTTTCCAACTCCGGGTGGACCTACAAGGCAAAGGATCACACCTTCTCTTTCGTGTCGGATGTGGTCTAAAGATTTGGCAGGACGATTTTTCCGTCTATCTAGTCGCAATTTTCGTACCGCCAAGAATTCCAGTATGCGTTCCTTTATTGGTGTTAGACCATAATGGTCTTCGTTTAGTACTATTCGGGCATGTTTAACGTCAAGATTATCAGTTGTTACATTAGTCCAAGGTAATGAGGTAATACAATCTAGATATGTTCGTATTACACCATATTCCGCAGATGCAGTAGGTAATTTTGATAGACGCTCTAGTTCGCGGGTGGCTTCTTTATGAGCTTCGTCAGGCATACTAGCTGCGGATATTTTTGTGCGGAATTCATCAACTTCAAGTGTTGCTTCGTCGCCTTCTCCTAGTTCTCTTTGTATTGCTTTGAGTTGTTCTCTTAGGAAGTATTCGCGCTGCATGCCTTCCATTTCAGTATGAGCATCCTTTTGAAGTTTATGTCCTAGCTCTAGCACCTCTATCTCTCTTCCAAGCACTGTCAGGAGCTGCTTCAGCTTGGTGCTTACACGCTCTATTTCAAGTAGTTTTTGTGCTAATTTCAAGTCTATGCGTAAATATGTAGCTATTGCATAAGCTAGTTGCCGAGGGTCATCTATATTTAGTGCGGTTGGTATCATTTCGTCAGGAATTGATGGTACAAGATGCGCTAAATTTTCAAATTGTTTGACTGTTGTGCGTACTAACGCCTCTATTTTTATGCCTTTTTCACGAGTTTCAGGGTGTAGTTCTACTTGGGCTTTTAGATAAGGTTGTGTATCTATATAGTCCCCTATTCTAATTCGTGCTATACCTTGGACAAGTAGGCGGATTGTCCCGTCAGGTGTTTTCATTAGTCTGTGAACAGCTGCTGCTGTGCCTATTCTATATAGCTCGTCGGGTCCTGGAGTTTCGATGTCTGGGTTTTTACTTGTGACAAGACCAATTATTCGATCATCATTGGAGACGTCGTCTATAAGACTTACTGAACGGGGTTGGCCGACCGTTAATGGGACGGCAGTTAGTGGATATACCACCATGCCACGAACGGGTAGTATGGGTAGTACGTCAGGGATAGAATTGCCTAGTAGGTCTTGATCGGCTGGTTTACCGTCTTTACCTATTTCATTCCCCAATGTAGTAATTATTGTCCCAAAATTAGGATCGTCAGCTGAGTACTTATTTATAATCATAATAAACCTTGTGGAGGTTTTAACATATTAGCCCATTAGTTCCACGCTGCTGAAATTTTACCATTGATATAATAATCGCAAGTTTTGTGACATCAGTATTATCAGCAGCTAACTTGTATTCTGTTTAGACATTTGTTTGCGATATATCAGTGCTACAACTGATGCTAGTGCTACGATAGCCATCAAAGTCTGGTTAGCATTTAGGGTAGCGATTCTACTGCTATCTACCCTTATAAATTCTAGTAGGAATCTAATAGATGGATATACAACAAAGTAGCCTAATGTTATATCTCCCGGGATTAGTTTGCTGTTGTGTTTACGATTAATCCATAGTAAGAAAATACAGCCGAGCAAATTAAGTATTGATTCGTATAGGAAAAGTGGGTGAAAGTATGAATGCTCGACGTATTCCGGGGTTCGATTTTGTGGTGCAATATATATTCGCCAAGGAAGATCGGTTGGTAACCCATATAATTCTTGATTAACGAAATTTCCCCAGCGTCCAATCGCTTGGCCAAGTAATACTGCTGGCATAAGTATATCAGCCCAGATCGGAAAGCTCTCCTTTTTTATTTTGGTGTAAATCCATAGAGTCAGCGCGCCTCCCAATAGCCCTCCGGGTATTCCTAATCCTCCCCTCCATAATTGTATTATCTTGACTGGGTCTGTAAAATAAGGGTTGGGTGCGCCTGCAGGCATCATGCTTGGTGATGGGGTCACAACGTGGTACAGTCTTGCACCTATTATTCCTCCTATTAAGAGCCACGTCAATAGATCCCAGACGAACAATGGATTGAGTTTAAGCCTTTTAGCCTCGTATGAGGCCAGATAACCGCCTGCAATTGCACCTGTGACAATTATTACTCCATAGAACCTTATATACAGAGGCCCAAGATGAATTCCTAAGCTATCTATTGACATTTAGTGATGCTGTGTTGGATCATGTAAAACACTAGTGGTTATACCATTGCTTGCGAACGTGTAGGACGCGTTGTACTGCTGTTATGTTTGCTAGCGGGGCAATTATCCATAAGGCTATTTCTGGATGATTGAACAATAGTGCTGGAGCGAGTACCAGGTATCTTTCTAGTCTTGTCATAAAGCCTACATTGGCCTTGAACCCAAGGGCTTCGGCCCTTGCTCTGGTATATGACACCATTAGTGAGCCTACCAGAGCTAGTAGTACTAATACCGTAGACTGAGCAGCATTCGTGGTAGCATAATGCACTAATAAACCAAGCATTATGACTGATTCTGACCAACGGTCGCTTGTGGAGTCAACAAATGCTCCCCATGGGCTGATTGCTCCTTTAGCTCGAGCTGTTGCTCCATCAAGAGCATCTATTGGGCCCATTACAAGTATTATTATTCCGCCCCATAGAAAATTGCCTTGAGATAGGAAGTATGCTCCAATCATATTGCCTACTAGACCACTAAATGTTAGTACATTAGGATGTATTCCTAGCTTCACAATGTATTCTGCCACGGGAGCAAGTACAAAACTAAATATCTGGCGTACCCAGTCGGTAAATGTGTGTAATGTGCCTAATCGATTTGCTGGTTCAGGGTTACTCATAGGAGGATTGTGTATGGTGATCAACTACAGTCTAGATTTATCTTTAACGACCACAATTTAATTTGGTTCAATAAGCGTATTTGATGATTAATCATTAAGCGTCTAATATCGATCGATGGGTCAAGTGCTCAGTTTACCATACATGTTAATATAATGTCTAATCTGAATAGGTAATAACTAACTGAATTTATGGTGTAAAATAGCTTTATCAAATACTAGGAAGAATTGTTAATTAGTAGTAGGCAATAGGAAAGGAAGTAACATGCCAAAATTAAAGATTGAAGGTGTTGGAAAATTTGATGTGGATAATGGTACTCGTTTAGTGTTGGCAATTAGTGACAATGATGGCGACATCAATCATGCTTGTGGTGGGAATGCAAGATGTACTACATGTAGAGTGAAGTTTATTAGTGGGGAGCCGGACAAATATACAAAGGCAGAATATGAGAAACTGAATCAAACCAATTCTATTGGGGAATATAGGTTATCTTGCCAATGTCTAGTTGGTGGGGATATGTCTGTAATCGTATTGGATAGATTTAGTGCTTCAGGACGACCCGATCCAGGGTCCCGTCCAGATAATAATATAACTCCAAATGCTGAATGGGTTACCCTCTAATCACTTAACAAAACCATTATTTGTATTTTTGTCTCTAGGCCAAAACATTGGCTTGCAACTTAGGGTTGATGCGTGTTGGTGTAGGACGCTTGGTAGGATTTCATTAGTAAGCCCATGCGGTTAGTGAGATAGCCGGGTTTGCCATCACCTATAATTTGCTTGTCGACTCTTACTACAGGCACAACATTTCTCGTTGAAGACGCAAAAAACATTTCTTTGATAGCACCTAAATTGCTCAGCATGATGTTTTTTTCTGACACCTGTATATCATTAGATTTTGCTAAATCTAATATGACCTTTCTAGTAATTCCATCAAGTATTGTGCCGTCTAATGGTGGCGTTAGTAAGTGATCGTGTTGATCCACAACAAATATACTAAAAGTGGTTCCTTCCAATATTGTATTATTGTCTAATGGTGAGACGAATAAGGCATCGTCTGCTTTGTAGTGCTGCACCACTGTTTGATTTGCAACTACTGCGCCAATATAACTAAGTAATTTTACTTCGGGCCATTCTCTTTGGTAGACAAAGCTTGCTAGTGATATTCCATCTTGGTACCATAAATCGGGAGGGGACGTCAGTGGAGAGGCTACAATATACAGGTGTGCTGGTTGATTTGGTACCATTGTGCCTGGTTTGGGCGAGCCGCCGCTGTACATAATTTGCATGATCATATCGTCTGCTGGAGAATTCTTGTTAACCAATGCAAATATTATCTCTCGTAGCTTTTCGGCATTATGAGGGAGTTGCATTTCTAGTATTTGCGCTGAGCTAAATAGGCGCTCAATGTGATTTTCCAGTCGAAAAACATTACCCTTGTTTAAGGTCCTACAAGATGTAAATATTCGGTAGCCACGAAAAGTTCCTAACATGTCTTGCGAGACATTAATGCTTAGGTCATTTGTCAGGACAAATTCACCGTTAGCGTATGAATAGATCGATTTTGCCATAATGTTTATTTTGGAATTGTATTACAGACATTGTGATAAAGGGCCTCATTATAAGCTTGATAGTGTTGAGACTATATTTTAGTATATTTTAATTGATATAACGTGTCCGTCTAATAAAATAGTTCATATGAGATTTATACATAGTATAATGTTCTCAGTGTATTGTATATAAAATAATTTGTAACGCTTTGATCTTGATTGTGCAAAGATGTTTATGCTAATTATGGATGATAGGAGTGCATATGAATAATAGTGACGAATCAAATGAGTTAGAGGGTAAAGTCGATACTAATAGTCGTAATAAGACGCAATCTAATGACTATGCAGAAACTGTGGAGCAGAAGACGCAAGATATAGCTGCGTCGGTTGGCAATCTAATATCTAAGCGTCGACAGATTTGGGAGATAACCCTTAATGTGATTCGTAGATCATGGTGGATGATACTAGCTATCGGAATGATAATGTGGGCATCTGCCGATCCTGGTGTGCTCAATTTGTTTTTATTGGGTATATCGTTTATAGGACGGCTTTTATTTGCCGTTCTATTCATGGTGGTGCAATTTGGGGCACTATTTTGGTTCATTAGTAGAACTAGAACAGTTGTGGTTAAACCTGGAGATGATAAACAGGTTACTTTTGATGATTATTGGGGACAGCCAGCTTTACTAAGATTGGTAAAGCAGTGGATTAGCCTCCTCGGAGATCGAGACAAGTTTGTCGAGATGGGTGGACAGTACATTAATGGCCTAATGCTATTTGGAGAGCCCGGCACTGGAAAGACTTTATTAGCAAAAGCTATGGCTGGCGAAGCAGGTATAGCTTTTATGTCTGTGGAGGGATCTACATTTCGGGGTATGTTTTGGGGTATGGATACTCTAAAAATGATGACGTTTGTGAAAAAAGCCCGAAAATTGGCTAGGGAATACGGAGCATGTATTGCGTATATTGATGAAATAGATGCAGTTGGAATGAGTCGTGGGGGAGTTATGGGCGGTGGTCAAATGTCGGGTATGATGGGTGGTGGCATGATGAACGGTGCGTTGACACGCTTGCTTTATGAAATGGATGGAATAAGCGAGCTTTCTCGAATGGACACATTAAAGGCGCGTATTAGAAAGATGCTAGGGAAAGAGCCTGTTAAGCGAGATTGGCATGTACTTTTTATGGGTTCAACTAACCGTCCTGACGTACTTGATCCAGCTCTTTTAAGGCCAGGAAGATTTGATCAAATAATTAAAGTCGATAGGCCTGATCGTGTAGGACGTAAAGCAATTGTTCAAGGATATTTGTCAAAGATCAATCATGACGTAGCTATAGATGTTGATGCAATTGTTGCAGATACTCCAAGAGCTACGCCGGCACAGGTTATGTCGGCAATTACTAAGGATTCTGTTAGACGAGCACTGTTTGCTAATAGAGAGTACGTGAAGCAAGAAGACATTGACCAAGCTATCCAGGAACAATTAGTAGGAATGGCGAATCCAATTGAAGATATGGATCCGGTCTTGCTCAGACAAGTAGCTTATCATGAATCTGGCCATGCGATTGTTCAGCACTATGTGATGCCGGATCAACGCATATCTCGTGTGAGTATAGTTCGGAGGTCAAGTGGCACTTTAGGGTATATGTTGCCAGTGGATACTGTTGAGATGTATGGACAGCCGCTCAGAAGGATTGTTAGTCGAATAATGGTAGCTCTTGCGGGTCATTTGGCAGTGAAGGTATTTATGGGAGAATTTTGGACTGGAGCTACGGGGGATTATAATATGGCTAGAATGGAGTTCCGAAACCTTGCGGTGCACGGATTTTTTGGTCCACCCGTATCTGAGTTGTACCGTGATGTGAAAGAACTTCAGTTTTCCGATGAAAGAGTTGAAAGGATTTGGGTCAGTCTAGAGGATCAAATTGAAAAAATGCTGGTAGAACATGCCGATGAGGTTGAAGCTTTGGTAGAGCGGCTACTTGAAAGGCGAGATTTATCCAACAAAGAAGTATTGGAATTGCTAGGCAAAAATAGTTTGCAGTTAGCCCAAGATGAAGGTGTAGAGATGGAGAGTGTTTTGGAGCAAATAGGCACAAGTGTAGAGGGTTTAGAGTACAAGCGTAGACAGGCTAAAATAACAGCGTCAAAAGTAGATAGTGATACAACTAAAACTACTAATAGTTAAGCATCTCTTATCTGCCAAGAATGAGCAACTAGGCTTGCAGGTCGGTTCTTAGAAAAGCTTCCATAAGTTCATCGAGGTCGCCATCCAACACAGATTGAGCATTACCTATTTCGTGTAGAGTGCGGTGGTCTTTTACCAACTGATAAGGGTGAAGAATATACGATCTTATTTGGCTGCCCCACTCAGCTTTAACGTAGTCTCCTCGTAGATCGTCGAGTTCTTTTTGTCTTTGTATTTCTTGTGCTTCATATAGTTTTCCGCGTAAGACTTTCATGGCATTCTCTCTGTTTTGCGCTTGAGAACGTTGGTTTTGGCATTGAACTACTATTCCAGTGGGTATGTGCGTTATACGTACTGCGGTATCATTTTTTTGCATGTGCTGTCCTCCTGCGCCTTGGGCACGGAAGGTATCTATATTTAGATCCTTTGGGTTGATAGTGATTTCTGTTACTGTGTCAATGTCAGGTAATGCTTCAACCATAGCAAAGGATGTATGTCGTCTGTTGGCTGAATCAAATGGTGAAATGCGTACTAGGCGGTGGACTCCTCTTTCTGCTCGCAAATATCCGTAAGCATAAGGTCCATCTATGATTACTGTAACACTTTTGATGCCAGCTTCGTCACTAGTTGATTGGTCGATTATTTCTGTTGTATATCCGCGTGTTTCTGACCAACGCAAATACATTCGAAGTAACATACCGGCAAAATCTTGGGAGTCTACGCCTCCGGCTCCTGCATGGAGAGTGAGGATAGCATTGCCGCGCGAATGCTTGCCAGAAAGCATAGCTTCTACATCTAGTCTAGTAGTTCTATGCTCGATTTCTTCAACTTCGGTTGATAGTTCATCTCTAAGTGAACTGTCATCCATTTCTGCTAATTCTATTGCATCAGATATTCTGCGTATTAGATTTTCCCATTCCTGAATTTGTTCGCCTATTAGGGTGACTTGCTGCATTATTCGTCGAGCACTATCAGGGTTATCCCACAATTCGGGATCAACTGACTGCTTTTGAAGTGCAGATAGTTCTTGTTTTTTGCTTGTTATGTCAAAGACGCTCCATAAGAGTCTGTACTGTCTTATTAGTTTCTACTAATCTGGCAATTAAATCCTGCATTTTGCACTCCTTCGATAGAGTTGTGTTTTGTACACGGTACGTTTGATTGTCTATATTATATAAATTAGGTCGATGAGATAGTCTGTCAATTTATTGTAATAGAATGGCGCACGAATATGATTTCAATGAATTATAACAGTATACTTGTTGAATTTTATGTTCCATTAAATTGACAATAGATTTTCTCGTAATTGTCCTGGAGTGGTTATATCCATTTTTTCTATTTCACATCCTAAATAATTAATTGAGTACCATTGTGTTAGATTAGGGCCCCATTCATGCGAATTTATAGCAATGATTGATTTGTCATCTAAGCTTCCAATTCCGGCGTCATCGGCGGAAAATCCAAGTGTCCAGCGGAATTTGGTCATGACTCCACTATTAACAATTTCCTGAAGGTAAGCTCTACGTATGATTTGAGGCATTAGTAAATATTTGCGAGCATATTGGGTTCGTGGCAATCCTCGAGTTGAGCTATGAGTTCTGGCTGGTTGCAAGTCTGTAATTTCGGATTTATACAATAGATCTTGAACCTCAGTAGGCGCACTATTATTAAGATATTCAGTCAAATTCTGCGGTTGCGTAACAGATACTGGAAGGTACAAAACACCTGGATAGTGTTCTTCGTACCATGTGGCCATGTTTCCTCCCCAACTTTCTGGATTCACAACAATGACAAGGCGATTGTCAAGGTTTCCAATTCCAGCATCGTCTGCAGAAAATCCAACTGTCCAGAGTTTCTTGGACCATTGATCACTGCTAACTACTGATTGGATCCATTCAGGTCCAGAATCTTGTGGTAAAAGCAAGTAGACACGGTTGTATTGAGTTCTGGGATATCCACGAGCTTCAAGCGAATCGTGTTGTATTACATTTGTATCCGTGAAATTAGTGCTTAGAGCTAAGGCGTTGCTCGCATTGATCTTGCCGTATCCAAACCACTCCGAATGTCCGGTTTGACTGTAGGTTCCCTTGTTGTGACCGAGCATTGGATCAGGTGTAGAGTCTTCTATTTTATCAGCAGTGTCTTGTATTATTTGACGGACTTGTTGCGCGGTAAGATCTGGATTGGATGAAAGTATGAGACCTGCTACACCAGCTACTAATGGGGCTGCGCTAGAGGTGCCTCCGAAATTGCCAGTGAATTGGCTTCCACTCTTGAATCCGGGAGTCTCGAGTTCATTGTCTGTAGTCCATATTCCTAATCCAGGTGATGGGTGGGAAGGATGCAGCGGATGTCCATTGCTGCTTGGCGCGCATATGGATACTTCTGGTCCCCAGTTGCTGTAAATAGCTTTTTTTCCAAGACTCGTAGATGCAGAAACAGTCAAAACATCTGGATGGGCTGCCATGCCGTTTAGTATAGGTTCATTAGTGTGTCTAAATTCTCCAAGTGGATCAGTGGTTTGTCTCCATTGAAAGCCGTTTTCATTTGGGCTATCTAACGGAGCATTATAGTTGTGCGCTGCGAACACAATTAGACATCCTTTGCCTCTCGGCCCTCCAGCAGCTGAAATCTGGGCGAATTTTTCACTCAGTGCAGTAGACAAGGGAGCATAGACAGGAGGTGGTCCCCAGCTGCACGATATAATGTTGGCATGTTGGCTGACTTCATGGAATATGTCCCACCAATCACTGTCACGTTGCTGAAAACTTGTCCTAACAGGCATGAATGCACAACCAGGCCCTGAACCTATAACGCCTAATCCATTTTGCTCTGCTATTGCCACTCCCGCGCAAGGTGTACCATGGTAGTCTCCTAGGATGCGGTCTGGATTTGGGTCGTTGTCGCCGTCGATGAAGTCAAGTGGATGAACGACTTTCCCTTCACCTGCAAAGTCTGGATGAGACAATTCAAAACCATCGTCTATAACTGCTACGACTATGTCTCGACTACCCTTAGTAATATTCCAGGCTTCCATAATAGAGATATCGGCGTCAGCAATTACATCATCAGAATCCCAGCTGTTAAGATACCATTGAAGTTGGAATCCAGGGTCTTCCGGCATGCTTGCAGCTGTTACTCTTTCGATTAGATCTGGTTCTGAATACTCGATTGCAGATTCGTTAGATATGATATTCGATACTTTGAGAGGATTTTTCTTCGCTGCACCCGACACCCGCAGCACAAATGTGTTCTTGGATCCGGGTAATTCCCTGAGTGGTCGTACACCAAACTTGCTGCAAAGAGTCTGTATATTAGCTGGTGATGCGTCCGACTTGAATTTTGTAATGATTTGGTCCGACAAGTAATATCGTGTAGTCCCTGCGCCGGCAGGCTTATATGCGTGGTGACAAACTGCTTTTGTCATGCTACGGAATTTGGACATGGCTGCATCGCGTTGAGTACGGTTGACATATGCCTTGAATACGTTTCCAGATATCCTTGAGACTGTATGTACACCTTCAGTAGATTGCAAACGTTGTAGTTCAGTGCGTGTTGGAGCCAATGCTGTAAATACACTTGATTCTTTCTCAAGGGCAATCTGTTTATTACCTCTGACTAAAGTTAATTCGGGAGTATTAATGTTGGGCACGCGAATTGCTACCTCATTATCTTGCTTGCTGAATTGCTATAGTGGGTGATCGTATGTTGATTGCTAGACATAATAACTATTACTGTCAAAAGTACAAGAATCGTGCCTGGTATATATGCGCGAGGCAGATAGATCCGATTATGGGACTGGGAACGTAAGATGAAGATATCGCTGATTAAGTTCACAATAACTTTTTTGTCACTAGTGATTGCTTGCGTGTGTTCGCTAGTTTTGTGGATTGGAATATATCAGATCGATCATTTTCAGAGAATATTCCCTGGAGTGACAGTGTGGGGAGTAGATCTAGGTGGTATGGATAAGCTTGAGGCAGCGGAGAGGTTGCGTAGGCGCATGGTTTTTCTTCAAAAAGAAACAATTATATTGAGGGATCGTGATAAGTCATGGAATTTTACTCCGGGTCAGTTGGGAATGTCAGTGAAAGTGGACCATGCTATTGAGGAAGCATTTGCAGTAGGTCATTCTGGATCATTGTTAACCGATGTGTTAGAGCAATGGGATAGCTTCTATTATGGGCATAGTATTGCGCCTGTAATCAAGCTTGATATGATGATGACGGAAGAATTGTTGAAAGGAATATCAAGAGATATAAACGTATTGCCGCGTGATGCTTCATTTTCTGTAATAGGAAGCATATTCACTATAGACGAAGGCCAAAAAGGAAGAACTGTAGATATCATAGAGAATACAGAAAAGATAATGGAACCATTATCTGACCTTGTGGGTGCTGAAGTGCAACTAAAAGTTGATGAGTTTACTCCAATGCAAGTAGATGTAGAGAAGGAAAGAGATATTGGACAAATGATAATTGACACACCTTTAGTGATATCAGTTGAGTATCCTACTGATATTGACGGTCCGGCTTGGGTGGTTGACCAGGCATCTCTTATTGATATGTTGGTGTTCCGTAGGGATAAAGATGCAAATGGCAATCAATATAATATAACTATAGATGACGCACGAATGACGGAATTTTTAGAATACGCGGGAGAGCAGTTAAGAATAGAGCCTCAAAATGCAAAGTTTGGGTTCGATGATGAGTTTGAGCAATTGGAAATTGTGAGTCCTGCTATTATTGGTAGGAAGCTTGATGTTAAGTCTACACTTGATAGAGTGATCGGAGCTCTCGAGTCAGGAGAAAACGAAGTTTTTTTCCAATTCGATAGCGTTGAACCAGAGTTGGATGATGATACTACTTTGGATGAGCTTGGAATTGTAGGTATGGTGTCAGAAGCTAAGACTTTCTTCAGAGGTAGTGGTGAAAGTCGGCAGCAGAATATTAAGGCCGGATCTGACATGATGAATGGCGTGATGATCCCGCCGGGCGCGGAGTTTTCATTTAACAATAATTTAGGTGATATAAGTCTTGATACTGGGTTTGCGGAAGCTTGGATAATATATGGAGGTAGGACAATACAAGGAGTTGGCGGAGGTATTTGTCAGGTAAGCACTACTGTTTTCAGAGCAGCATTTTATAGCGGATATCCAATAGTTGAGCGGAATCCACATGCATATAGAGTGGGGTATTACGAGCAGGGTTTGAATAGTCCTGGGCCAGGTTTAGATGCAACTATATTCTCTCCTGTAGCCGACTTTCGTTTCCTTAATGACAGGGATGCATGGCTTCTAATTGAAACTGAAATGGATGAAAATGAGCAATCCCTCGCTTTCCGGTTTTATAGCGCATTGGATTCGCGAGTAGTCACAGTATCTGAACCCGAGGTTTCTGATATCGTTGAAGCCAAGGATTCGGTTTATGAATTTAATCCTGACTTAGATAGCGGCGAGATCAAACAGGTTGACTGGGAGAATGAAGGTGCAAAGATTGCTGTGGAAAGGGTTGTTGTGTATCACAACAAAGTCATAATTGAGGATACTATCCGTACTACGTATCAACCATGGGGTTCGGTGTATCAATTTGGTCCTGACACTGAGCTACCGGAAGGTGCTATCATTACGGAATCTAAAGAGGATGTCGAAAGTGATACGTAAGTCCAGATATAGTATTTATTTGGGTATAATATAGAAGAAAGTACTCTGGTTGGCTGGGCGGTTGCGGATGTTTATTCATCTGAGGAAAGTCCGCGCTCTAAAGGGTAACGTGCCGGATAACGTCCGGGTCGGGAGACCGAGAGAAGGGTCACAGAGAAAAATATTGCCCATGATTAGGTTTGTGGGCGAGGGTGAAATGGTGTGGTAAGAGCACACCGGCATCTGCAGTAATGTAGCTGTCTAGACATCCCTCACGTGGAGCAAGGCCAAGCAGGAACGACGTGGTTACCCGCCACATTTGAGTTTCGGGTGGGCCGCATGAGGCTCATAGTAATGTGAGCTCGAGATAGATGATCGCCACTGGTTTTGGTTGCAGGATAAAGTACATTGTACGTAAACTGTAATGTTGCCAGTACAGAACGCGGCTTATAGGCTGGCCAGAGTATTTATTCATCTATAGTTTAAAACACTAAATCTACTCTAGAGTAGATTTAGTGTTTTATTTTAGTTATTTGAATATTATCAGGCTAATTCGTCGTCATCTAGATCAGCGTCTGTGTACTCAGCGTCTTCACTATCGTCAGAGTCCCAATCGGAGTCTTCATCTTCCTCATCATCAATATCTCGTCCTGATGTGTCATAGCCCATGGCCTCGGCTTCAGCATATGCTTCATCCTCTGTCATAGTGCCGGCTTCTACTTGAGCTTTTAGTGATTGTATTTCGGGAGGAGTGCCTGGCCCGTCTCCGTATTCACCACCGCCATATTCACCATACTCACCACCAGGCGGGCCATATTCACCGTATTCACCACCAGGCGGACCATATTCACCGTATTCACCACCAGGCGGGCCATATTCACCATACTCACCACCA
>Ga0187827_10000549_pt1 | contig 59002 bp, 65 predicted proteins | sample ETNtaG_39_FD_167969 | JGI IMG/M metagenome (GOLD analysis project Ga0187827, IMG submission 167969) | Marine microbial and viral communities from oxygen minimum zone, Eastern Pacific Ocean - ETNP2014_SV_150_PacBio MetaG (Illumina Assembly) | ecosystem: Environmental > Aquatic > Marine > Hypoxic...
CGGCGTGGGCCAGGTTGAGGGGCCGGTCGAGTGCCAACAACTCGTCGATCGTCGGTGGCCGCGGTGGGAGCGTGGTGGTCGTCGTGGTGGTCGTCGTGGTGGTCGTCGTGGTGGTCGTCGTGGTGGTCGTGGTGGTCGTCGTCGTGGTGGGTGGGAGCGTGGTGGTGGTTGTGGTGGTGGGTGGGAGCGTGGTGGTGGTCGTGGTGGGCGGGAGCGTGGTGGTGGGCGGGAGCGTGGTGGTGGTCGAAACGGCAGCCCCGCCACCACAGGCCGTCGCCAGGAGGACCAGTGCCAGGATCACGTTCGCAGTCCGCATGGCGCGACCGTAACCCGGCGGCTGCCATCGTGTAGGGGTGGGAGACCGACACGGTGGGGGAAGGAGCCCCCGACATGACGCGCTCGTGGTGTGCCCGCCGGGCCTCGAAGCCCTGGTGGCGGGAGAACTCACCGGCCTGGGCGTGAAGCGCACGCGGACCCACAAGGGGGCCGTGGCGACCGACCTCACCACACGCCAGCTCTACGCAGCCAACCGGTCGTTGCGCTGCGCCACGCGGGTGCTGGTGCGGGTGGCCATGTTCACCGCCCGCTCGTTCGCCGACCTGGAGCGCCGCCTCTGTGAGGTCGACTGGGCACCATGGTTGGAGGAGGGCGCACGACCCGACTACCGGATCACCTCCCGCGGCTCGCAACTCGTCCACACGGGAGCCATCGAGCAGCGGTTCGCCACCGCTCTGGGGGTCGGCCACCCTGATGGTCCGGAGCAGTTGATCGTCGTGAGGGTCTCCCGGGACCGGTTCACCGTCAGCGTCGACTCGTCGGGGGCGCCGCTGCACATGCGGGGCTGGCGTCAGGCGACGGCGAAGGCGCCGCTGCGGGAGTCGGTGGCCGCCGGAATGCTCCTCGCCGCTGGTTGGGACCCGACAGTGCCGTTGGTCGACCCGATGTGTGGTTCGGGAACAATCGCCATCGAAGCTGCGCTGCTCGCCGCCGGCCGGGCGCCTGGAGCCGGCCGCACCTTCGCCTTCCAGGGGTGGCCGTCGTTCGAACCGGGCACCTGGGCCAGCGTGACGGCGACCCCGGGGGCACCGATGCCTTCACCGCCATCCATCGTCGCCAGCGACAGGGACGCCGGCGCCATCGAGGCCGCCCGGTCGAACGCCGAGCGGGCCGGCGTCATCGACCTGGTCGAGTTCCGAAAGGCGCCCATCTCCGACCTGGAGGCACCGGAAGGTGGCCCCGGTCACCTCGTCACGAACCCCCCATGGGGTGGTCGGCTCTCAACCGGCGGCGACCTACGCAACCTCTACGCCACACTCGGAAACGTCGCCTCAGAACGCCTCCCGGGGTGGGGGATCGGAATCCTGGTCGCCGACCGGGACCTCGCCCGCCAGGTCCGCCCCGGCCTCACCGAGGCGCTGCACCTCGACCTGGGCGGCCAGCGCACGATCCTTCTGACCGGGCAGCTCCCCTGACCGGCTGCCCGTCGTGGGTCAACTGACGATGATCGTGGCGGTCATGTCGGGGTGGAGGGCGCAGAAGTACGAGTAGGTGCCGGGTTCCGAGGTCCCGAGTTCCCAGTTGTCGCCGGGAGCGAGGAGGCCCGAGTCGAACGAGTCGAGGTTGGGGGCGTCGGAGGTGCCGGCGCTGACGGTGTGGGGGACCGAGTCGCTGTTGTTGAAGTACACGCTCTGTCCGATCTCCACTTCCAGGTTCCCTTCGAAGGCGAAGTTCGTGATCAGCGACTGGCGTGCCCCGTCGGGGAAGTCGCTGCCCTGCACCATGGCCGCCGAGCGCATGGCCGGGTCGTCGAAGAACGGGGCGAGGGTGGAGTTCCACATCGAGAACACGCCCAGTTGGTTGTCGTGTTCGGGGTCGACCCAGGCGTGCAGCATCCAGCCGATGGCCTCGTTGAAGCTGCCGCCCACCTCGGCACACTCCGCCTCGGTAACGAAGAGGTCCCTGCCGGTGCTCCGTCCCCGGCAGAGGTTGAAGTGGCTGTGCCAGTTGTCGAGGTCACCGGTGAAGCCCTCCGGGTGGTCGGTGCCGACCACGTTGGGGGGCGTGATGAAGGCGGTGCCGACCAACTGCATCGGGTCACCCTGCCATGCGCCGTTGATGCACTGGCCAACCGCTCTGTTCGGCAGGGTGTCATCGGCGAGCGTGTAGAGCAGGATCTCCGGCCGGCCGGGGTCGAAGCCGTCCCCGATGTACTCCGGGTTGTAGAGGTGCGAGCCCATGTTCGGCGTCTGGGTGCGGTCGGATATGAACCCCTCGGCACACGTCGTGTTGATGTCGCGGTGCCCCTCCATGTAGGTGTTCAGCTCGTCGAGCTCGGCCACGAGTGCGGCCAGTTGCTCGGGTGTGAGAGCCAGTTGCTCGGGGATCGGTTCGCCACCCTCGAGCAGCGCCTTGAGCTCCAGGTAGGAGCACGGCAGCTCGGTGTCCTGGCAGCGGACCTGGTCGCCGATCGGGCCCTCGACGAGCGTCGGAACGACGCCGCCCGACGTCTCCCGGAAGACGTACCGGGTGTAGCCGGGGGCACCGCCGGCCTGTGGATCCAGGTCGTCGGGAAGGCTCCATGCGGCATCGGCCTGCTTGAACCCTGCCGCCTGTGCAATGTATTCCTGCAGTTGCTCGGCCGTGCGCACCTCGTGGATGTCGATCGTGGTGGTGGGAGCCAGCGTCGTGGTTGTCGTCGTGGTGGTCGCAGGGAGCGTGGTGGTCGCAGGGAGCGTGGTGGTCGCAGGGAGCGTGGTCGTCGCAGGGAGCGTGGTGGTCGCAGGGAGCGTGGTCGTCGGCAGACTCTGTGTCGACGAGCCGGAGGCGCAGGAGACAGCCAGCAGGATCCCGAGGGTCAGCGGAACGAGGCGCAGGCTCGACATGGGAACAGGTCTTCCAGACTGGAACGGGATCAGTCAGACCAGCATTGCCGGGTCGATCTGGTATTCGGGGTCGACCGTGCGGGGCCCCTCCCGACGGGCCAGGGCGGCCTCTACGGCGGGTGCCAGGCGCTCCTGCTTGGCAGCCACGTGTGCGGGGTCGCGCTCTTTGAACTCGGGCATGACCTCTCTGGCGAAGAGCTCCATCGACTCGCAGATGTCCTCATGGCGGTTGCGTCCGGCCTGGCTGATGAAGATCACCTGGTCGATGCCGGCCTCCTCGTACTGTCGCATCAGCGGCCGGATCTGATCGGGGGTGCCGATCGCCCCGCGAAGTGACAGCACGCCTTCATCCCCCTTGAGTTGGGCGCGGAGTTCGACGTCCTTCTGGGCTGCCGTCGCACGGTCGAATCCGAACGCACTGCGGTTCTTCTCGAACTCGGCCCACACGTCTGTGACGCCCGGTTGGTGTTGCCCGTAGACGTAGAAGTGGCCGAGTGAATAGCCGAAGAAGTGGGCGCCGTCGATGCCCCGGTCGATGGCGGTGGCCTCGTCCTCATGGCACATCAGCGGCAGGACGCTGGCCATGTTGGCGTTGACGGCGAAACCGGCGGGCACGCACTCGTCGGAGGCGATGGTCTCGTAGTAGTCGTCGACCCAGAACTTGGCCTCGTCGGGTTCGACGAAGGCAAACGTGAGTGCCCCCACACCCTTCGTGGCCGCCAGGTGGATCGTCTCGCGCTGGCTGCAGGCCACCCACAGCGGAGGATGCGGTTTCTGGAACGGCTTGGGCACCACGTTGCGGGCGGGCATCTGGAGGTGTTCGCCGTCCCAGCCGGCGAACGGCTCCTCGACCATCATCCTCGTGGCGGCATCGATGTGGTCGAGCCACTGCGCACGCTTGGTTGCCCGGTCGACGCCGAATCCGTCCAGTTCGGCGTTGGACGACGATTCGCCGGTACCGAACTCGACCCGCCCGTCGGAGAGAAGGTCGAGGGTGTTGATGCGCTCGACGACCCGGGCGGTGTGGTTGTAGCCGCCGGGTAGCAGAACGATGCCGTGGCCCAGGCGAATGTTGGTGGTGCGCTGGCTGGCGGCGGCCAGGAACACCTCGGGTGCCGAACTGTGGCTGTATTCCTCGAGGAAGTGGTGTTCGACCTCCCAGACGTGGTCGAAGCCCAGCCGGTCGGCCAACTCGACCTGGTCGAGGGCATCCTTGAGCAACCTGTGCTCGTCGCCGTCCTCCCATGGTCGGGGGATCTGGTGCTCGTAGAAGATTCCGAACTTCATGGACGGGACCCTAGGCGCCAAGCCCCGCCCGAGCCGGATCGAACGGTGGGAAGCACGTACGATCGTTGGGAACGGGAGAAGAGGGGAGGCAGCGATGCGACGCAACGTGGTGGGTGTGGTGGTCGCAGCCATAGCGGCCCTCGCCTTCGCCGTCTGGTTCTTCGTGTTGCGCGACACGGCCCCACCACCGCCGGACCTCGGCAACGCCGCCGCGGTGGCGGCAGCAGCACAGAGTTCGACGCTTCCCACGCCCACGAGTACCACCACGGCGCCTCCCACGACCACGGCGCCTCCCACGACCACGGCGCCTCCCACGACCACGGCGCCTCCCACGACCACGGCGCCTCCCACGACCACGGCGCCCCCCGCCACCACGGCGCCTCCCACGACCACGGCGCCTCCCACGACCACGGCGCCTCCCACCACCACGACCGAGGCACCTGATGTCGGCCTCTCCGGCACCTGGACGGTCGACACGTCGATCGGGTCCTTCTCCGACTTCACCAGCACCTACGTCGGCTTCCGTGTCGACGAGGAACTCGGCAGCGGGATCGGCAGCACCACCGCCGTGGGACGCACCCCGATCGTGTCCGGTACCTTCGAACTCGACGGCAGCACGCTGGTGGCTGCCGAGATCACCGCCGACCTCAGCAAGATCCGTACCGACCGGTCCAGACGTGACAGCAAGGCCAAGCAGGCGCTCGACACCGACAACCACCCCGAGGCGACCTTCACCCTGGCCGGCCCCATCGACCTCGGAGACCTGTCCGGCGAGGGAGCCGAGGTCGAAGTGTCCGCACCGGGCACCCTCACGATCAAGGGCGTCACCAACGACGTCGAGGTCGAACTGGCGGCCCTGCTCGTCAGCGAGACCGTGACCGTGGTCGTGATCGGCACCTTCGACATCGTCTTCGCCGACTACGGCGTCGAGGTGCCATCGGCGCCGATCGTCCTTTCGGTCGAGGACCACGGGGTCGTCGAGATCCAACTGTTCCTGACGCGCTAGTTCGTGGGGGACCCGCCGGCAGCACCGTTCCGACGCCCCTCCGGGGCGCTTGCCCCGCTGCGCCACGTGGCATTCGCACGGTTCCTGCTGGCGAACACGACCAGCGCCGTGGGTCAGTTCCTGCAGGGGCTGGCGGTGCCCTTCCTCATCAACCAGATGACCGACTCGAACACCTGGGTCGGAGCGGCAGCGTTCGCCGCGCTGATCCCCGCCGTCGTGACGACGCCGATCTCAGGGACCCTCGCCGACCGGATCGACCGCAAGCGGATACTGCTGGTGGCCTATGTCCTGCAGGGATGCATAACCGGTGGCTTGCTGGCACTCCACCAGGCCGACCTGCTCACCCCCTGGCGGATCATCGGGCTGCTCCTGGCCTCCGGAGCCGTTTCCGGCTTCCAGTGGGCGCCCATCCAGAGCCTCAGCGCCGTGCTCGTACCCCGGGAACTGCTGCCACAGGCGATCCGACTGCTGTCGATCTCCTTCACGGTCGGGCGATCGGTCGGCCCGGCGGCAGCGGCGCTGATACTGGCATTTGCCGGTCCGGGCCTCGCCTTCGCCGGAACCGTCGGCTGTTACCTCGTCGGACTCCTGCTGCTCTCCTCCGTACGTTGCCACTGGGAGCCCGGCGAGGTGGCCGAACCCTTCTTCACCCAGTTCCGGGCGGGCATCGACTACGTCCGGTCCAACCCATCGATCCGACTGGCGTTGCGCCTTTCGTTCATGATGGCCTTCCTCGGTGCGGCCTTCGCATACTCCCTGACAGCCAGCGTGGCGGACGACCTGTTCGGCGCCGGCGGTGGTGGCCTGGGAGCCCTGGCCATGATGCTGGGCCTCGGTTCCGTACTGGGTGGCATCTACATCTCAGGGCCCGGAGGCCAGGTCCGACGTTCGCGCCTCGAGGCGGCCGTCGCCCTGCTCTTCGCCTTCGGCATGCTCATCGTGACCGCCACGCCATGGCTGTACGTCGGCTTCCTCGGCTATTTCGTGATGGGCATGACGCACATGCTCCACGGTGTCACCGTGAACACGGCGCTCCAACTGCAGCTGGACGAGGAGTACCGCGGTCGCGTCATGTCCGTGTGGCTGGTCGCCCTGCTCGGTGGGCTGCCCCTGGGCTCCTTTGCGGCCGGTGTGCTCGGCGACCTCCTCGGGATCCGCTGGGTAATGCTGGGCTACGCCGTGCTGCTGGCGGGCATGGTCAGCAGCATTGTGGGTGGTGCCGGCCTTGCCCTACTCGATGAGGCGGGACCCGAGGCCTGACATCGGCCGGATTGCCCTTGTGGCCTTCCCGCTTGCCGAATCGGCCTGCTATCGGGGAGAATGGCACATTCCGTGGAGGAGACAGTAGGTGACCGACCCAACCGAGGCATCCGAGCGACTGCTAGAGGCGATGACAGCGCTCGAAGACCTTGCACATATGAGCACGCCGGCACAGGCGGCCGAGGACCTGGATCCGATCGTCCTGCAGGCCTTCTGGCGCGAGTGGCCACACACGAGCGTCTGGGCGGGCACACTGTGGAGGGTCCTGAACCGGGACCTCGAGCGACCGGCGGCCCAGCAGAGCGACCCCGAACTCGATGAGGTGGGAGGAACCGGCTGATGGTCGAAGTACGTGAGGTGATGTCCCGGGACGTCGCCACGGTTGCATCCGATGCATCTGTCGCCGATGCGGCGAAGTGCATGGTGCAGGGCGGCTTCGGTTCCGTGATCGTCGTGCAGGGGAAGATGATCGTCGGCATCCTCACCGAGCGCGATGTGCTGCGGGCCGCCGCCCATGAGACGGACCTGTCCTGTGCATCGGTCGAGCCCTGGATGACCCCCGATCCCGAAACCGCCGAACCCGACCTCGAGACCGAGGACGCCGCCGAGATGATGCTGTCCCGTGGCTTCCGCCACCTGCCGGTCACCGAAGGTGGCGACCTCGTCGGCATCGTCAGCCTGCGCGATGTACTGAGTGCCCGCATCGGGCGCCGCTAGCCAGACCAGTCAGTCCGGCTATCAGCCAGATTCGGCTCCCATGGCGCTGAATCCCCAGGAACGGGCGCACCGCACGAGCGCCGCCTGGACCGCCGGGCCCGTCTATGCGGCGGTGCGGACGTTGGTCCGCTGTCTCCTCTGGCCGTACTTCCGGGTTCGGGCAACTGGTCGCGAGCACATCCCGGCCACCGGGCCTGTCATCCTCGCCCCGGTGCACCGCTCGAACCTGGATTCGTTCCTGCTCTCGCCCCTGACCCCACGCCGCCTCCGGGCTTTGGCAAAGGTCAGCCTGTTCAAGGCGCGACCGTTGGCCTGGTTCCTGGCGTCGTTGGGTGCGTTTCCGGTCCGACGCGAGGCGGCCGACCGGGAGTCGATGCGCGCAGCCCGCGACCTGCTTACCGAGGGCAACCTGCTGCTCGTGTTCCCCGAGGGAACCCGACATGACGGACCGCGAATCGCCGAACTCTTCGACGGTACCGCCTGGTTGGCCGCCAAGGCCGGTGCACGCGTCGTACCGGTCGGCGTCGCCGGCAGCGGCGAGGCGATGCCGACGGGTGCGAAGTTCCCCAGGCGACACTCCATCCGGATCCTGGTCCATCCGGCCCTTGAGCCTCCTGCCGCCGACGCTCGCAGGAGCGTGCTCAGGGAATGGACGGCCAACCTCGAGTCGTCCCTGCAGGCCGCCCTGGACGAGGCCAACGCCACCCTCTGACTTCCCACCCGCCGGGAGCGGATGCCGCCCTGCGATCGATCGCCTGCGATGGTAGGTGCGTGGAAAGTCAGGTACGCAAGGCTCGGGCAGCCGCGACGTTCGCCATCTCCCTCATGGCGTTCGGTCCGATCATCATCAAGATCTCGGACCTGGCCGAGTTTCGCTTCGTCTTCTGGCGACTGGCCGCAGCGCTGGTCGTCTACCTCGCGTACCTGGTGGTCAGCGGCAGTCGCCTTACGATCGATGCGCTCCGCGCGTCGTTCTGGGGCGGGCTCCTGTTCGGTGTCAACCTGGTGTTGTTCGTCACGTTCATGCGTCGCACGAGTGCTACCCATGCCGTCGTCATGGGCTCGCTGCAGCCCATCGTGCTGCTGGGAGTCGCAGGTCCGCTGTTCGGTGAGCGCCCCCGCCGGTCGCTCTATCTCTGGTCGCTACTCGCCATCGGCGGCGTCGTCCTGTCGTTGCAGGGCGGTGACCCCAGCGGCGTGGCGACCGTCGAAGGGGACGTGTTGGCGCTCTTCGGGATGTTGCTCTGGTGCAGTTACTACATCGTCAGCAAACGGGCTCGCATGACGCTGGACTCGACCGTGTACCAGTTGTGCCTCACCCTCGTGGCGACGATCGTGATCCTGCCCGCGGCCCTCATCTCTGGACACGGTGTGGCACCACCTTCGGGCGCCGAATGGTGGCCGATCCTGTTGATGGCAGCCATTCCCGGCACCGGGCACCTGCTGACCAACTACGCCCACGCACACGTGACGTTGACGGTCATGGGCCTCATCAACCTGCTCTTCACGGTCATCACCCCGCTCTATGCCTGGTGGCTCGTGGACGAGGCGCTGGGAGGCGTGCAGGCACTGGGCATCGTCGTCGTAGTGGCGACCCTTGCGGTGGTGGTGACGCGGCCGACGGCACAGCCGACGGAGGTTCTCGGCTAGCCGGCCAGCACCTTGAGCATCCAGTCGGCGACGGCGAAGCGGTCGGTGCCACCGTCGAGCGTCGACAGCGCATCGGCGACGACCTCCTGTCCGATCCTGACGAGGCGACTGGTGTAGAGGTCGCGGGCGAAGTCGGTGTCGAACTCGGGATGGCCCTGGATGCCGATGATGTGGTCGCCGATGCCGAACGACGCCACCGGGCAGTGGGCCGTCGACGAGGTCAGCCTCGCCCCGGCCGGCAGGTCGACGACATGGTCCTGGTGGCAGTAGGTGATCCCGAAGCCGCCATCGACCGGCGCCGTCACCGACGAGGGGGCGACCACCTCGGCGCGTCGGACGCCGATGTTCCAGCCGCCGGTGTACCGGACCTCGCCGCCGAGCGCCTGGGCGACGGCCTGGTGGCCGAAGCAGACGCCGATGACCGGCGCCCGTGCTGCGTCGAGGTCCCTGACAACGTCGAACAGGTCGGCGATCCACGGGTCGTCGTCCAGGGCCGACGAGCGGGCACCGGAGATCAGCCAGCCGTCCTGCTCGTCGGCGGCACCGGGCAGCCTGCCGTCGACCACGTCGTAGTCGGTGACCACGACCTCGTCGTCGCCGCGGCTGAGGAGTTCGGTGAACAGTTCCCGGTAGCCGCCGTAGCGTTCGAGTCGGTCGCCGCCGACCTCGTCACAGCGCAGGAGCCCGATGCGCACGGTCAGGCATCCTCGGCCCGGAGGAACACCGGTCCGGCCCAGCGGGCGACCAGGCCGTTGACCACGTCGATCTCGGAACGCACGGGGATCACGACCTGCCCGTCGTATTCGGGGACCGCCGACGGGAGGTCGTCGGCGGTGGCGTAACCGAAGCCCAGGACGATGGAGGAAGACGCCCGGGTGTCGATGTCGCCATCTGCGAAGCGGCGATCGATGAGCATCGTGCCGCCGACGACGTAGTCGTGGGGGGTGCTCGACGGGCCGAAGATCAGGAGGTCACCGCTCCAGGCGTCGGCGTAGGGCTGCCACTCTCCGCCCGCATAGACGGCGAGGGGTTCGGGCAGGTTGTCGCCGACGCGCTCCAGGGACGAGGGGAGGTCGACCTCCGTGCGAACGGCGACCACGTCCGGGGCGTGGACGGTGTCGACGTCGAGCGCTGCGAGCGTTGCCTCGGAGCCGACGAGGATGAGCGTGGCGTCGAACGAGCGGGCCATGGTCGCCGACGGGTGAAGGGCCCCCTGCGCCAGGTCACCGCCGTCGAGGGGCACGAGCAGGTGCGAGTACATCGGGCGAAAGCGTACGCGCCACGGTCGGTGGCCGAGGAGCCGTGCCATCAATTGGTGATAGGAGGTCGCAGTAGCGAGTTGGACGGGCGAGACTGCGCGGGTGCAGCGGGGACTCTTCTATGCGGTCGGCGCCTTTTCGCTCTGGGGTGTCTCGCCTGCCTTCTGGAGGCTTCTCAGGCACGTCCCCTCAGCCGACATCTTCGGACACCGGGTGGTCTGGACGTTCGGGTGCGTCGCCCTGATCCTTGTCTCCCGACGTTCGTGGCGGCGGGTGGCCGAGGCGGTGGGTGATCGTCGGATCCTCAGGCTCGAGTTCGTCGCGGCGGTCCTGCTCGGCTCCAACTGGCTGCTCTGGGTGTGGGCGGTCACCTCCGACCACGTGATCGAGGGCAGCCTCGGCTACTTCATGAACCCGCTGGTCAGCGTGGTGCTTGGAATGCTGTTCCTCGGCGAGTCCCTGCGTCCGCCCCAGTGGGTTGCGGTCGGCCTGGCGGTGGTGGGAGTGGTCTGGCTGACGGTGCAGGTGGGCACGTTGCCCTGGATCGCACTCGTCCTGGCGTTCACCTTCGGCTTCTACGGCCTCATCAAGAAAAAGCTCGACCTCTCGCCGTTCGAGGGGCTCGGCATCGAGATGTCGGTCCTGCTGCTGCCGGCCATGCTGTTCCTCGTCGTGCGAGCGGCCTCCGGGGACGGGGCCATGGGTGTCGGTGTCCCGGGCGACAGCCTCCTGCTGATGGCAGGTGGACTCTTCACGGCCGGGCCCCTGCTGCTGTTCGGGGCCGCCGTGCGACGGGTGCCGCTGACGGTGATCGGCCTGACCCAGTACCTTGCGCCGACCATCAACTTCGTGCTCGGCGTGGCGGTCTACGACGAGCCGTTCGACGGGATGCGCCTGATCGGATTCGCCGCCATCTGGGCCGGACTGATCGTCTTCTCGCAGGACTTCATCCGCAGCGCCCGTCGGATGCGCCCGGTTGGCTGACCTGGCCTGTCAGGACCTGGCGGCTGCCAGCACCTCGTCGGCGAACGCCGGGGCCTCGTCGTCGAGGCGTCGACGGTTGAGCGAGCGTGCGGCAACCACGTTGCCACCGTGTTCCTCGAGCAGGCCGGCCAACTTGTCGGCGGCACCACCGGGGTTGAAGGCGTGGGTCATGAAGGCTGCTACGCGCTTGTTCCAGAGCCTGGGGATGCTGCGCACCTTGCCGGTGTCGCCGGGGCGGTGGCCGAAGAGGATGAGGCCGTCGACCCAGGTACCGACGAAGACCAGGTCGGCCTCGGCGAGCTCCTTGAAGTCGATGTTGGTGACCGGGCGCACAGCGACCGTGTCGCCGGCGGCTTCGGCGGCTCCACCGATCAACTCAGCGGCGCGACGCGTGTTCCCGGTACGGCTCTGGTGGATCACGACGATGTTCAAGGGTGGTTCCTCAGCGGTTGGTCGGGCAGCCCGAGCCCACCGAGTGTACCGGCCTGCTCCCGCTCGTCACCGGGAGCGCGACGGCCGTACACTTCGCGCCATGCCCCTCTACGACTACCGGTGTGGGACCTGTGGCAGCGTCTTCGAGGTCCGGCGCCCGATGTCCGAATCAGGTGAGCCGGCCGTCTGTCCTGACGGCCACGAGGGTGCCCGACGGCTGTTGTCGGTGTTCGCTGCGGTCGGAGGCACCGACCAGGGGACATCCACGCCGACATCGGGCGGGTGCGGTGGGGCCTGCGCCTGCCATCCCGGCTGAGCGCCGAGAGACCAGCGAGGGGACCAGAACGTGACGGGGCGCCTCGAAGGGAAGATCGCCTGCATCACCGGCGCCGGGTCCGGCCTCGGACGGGCCATCGCCGAGCGGTTTGCCACCGAGGGGGCGACGATCGTGGCGCAGGACCTACGGGTCGAATCCGCCGAGGAGACGGTCGGGCTCCTTCCCGATGGCGACCACTTCGCACAGGGTGGCGACGTCGCAGACCCCGAGGCCGTGGCTGCGGTGTTCGCAGCCATCGACGAGCGCTTCGGACGACTCGACATCCAGGTCAACAACGCCGGTGTCGACAAGCTGCCGAATGACGGGTTCGACCGGATGCTGGCCGGGGAGGGCGCCCAGATTCGGCTCATGGAGCACGGGGCGTTCACCCGGATGCTCGAGATCCACGCCGGTGGCACGTTCGCCTGTACCCAGGGTGCCGTGGGGCTGATGCACGATGGTGGTTCTGTGATCACCATGTCGAGCATCGCCGGCATCGCCGGCTGGGGGCCCGTGCACTACAGCGCAGCGAAGGGTGCGATCCTCGGTTTCACCCGGGCGGCGGCCCGTGAACTGGGCGCCATGGGCATCCGGATCAACGCCATCGCCCCCGGCGTGATCGACACGCCGATGACGGCGAAGGTCGATGACGCCATGCTGGCGCCGATGATCATGATGACCCCGCTGGGCCGCAAGGGCACGGCCGACGAGATCGCCTCCACGGCGCTGTTCCTGGCGTCGGACGACAGTTCGTTCATCACCGGCCAGTGGATCTCCCCCAACGGGGGCATCGTCACCGTCTGAGTGGCGTGCTCCGGCCGGTGCCCCTTCAGGAACGGTCCAGGTCGACGAGGTGGGTCTCGGCCTCTTCGGGTGCGAGGCCCATCTCCGCCATGCCCTCGGCCAGGACCTGCCGGTAGGCCAGGCTGGGTGGTCCCGGCGGCGGTGGCGCCGTCGAACCGAACGTGACCGCAGGGCACCCGTCGATCGGATCCATGCCGATCAGCAGGTCGATCACGCCATCGATCACCTGCACGACCTGCCCGGGTCCCGGGAACGGGTCGGGGAGGGTGACATCGTCGGTGTCGAGGCTGTTCTCCTGGGCGACGACATCACCGAGTTGTCCCCGGGTGATCAACCACGCCCGCCCGACGACGGGCAGCGCTTCGGGGGGAAGGGGTTCGGCCGGGCAGAGGCAGCAGCCTCCGTCCCAGCGTGTCGAATGGCCGCCGAAGTGGACGGGGTGGGGGACCGTGGCCCGCCTGTCGTCTCGTGGAGGTGTGGCGTCGACAGCACCACGGTGGTTTCCCCAGGGACGGTCATGGCCGCCACCCACGAGGTAGGCGAGCATCCGGTCGGCTCGGAGGTTCGAGCCGTAGGCGACGTACCAGACGAGGTCGGAGTCGCCCGTCACGAGACGAGGAGGGCGTCGGCGGCGGCCCAGGCACTGGCGGCAGCGGCATCGGCCAGCAACCCATCCGGTCCGACCCAGTCGCCGGCGAGGAGCACGCCGGGCCGATCCACGGCATCGATTCCCGGCCGCCCGGCGAGGCCACCCAGCGCCGCCAGTGGGAGGCCGTGGGCGACGGTCATGGTGTGGAGGTAGCGCTCGGCCAGGAGCGATTCAGGATCGACGCCGCATGTGGTGGCGAGGTCGTCGAGGACGGATCGGCTCACGTCGGATGCATCTTCGGTATCCGGGTGCAGGTACCTGACCGCGCTGGCGGTTGCCTGCCCGTCCGGGGCCAGTCGGGCCGGTGGCCCGTGGACCGAGAAGTAGACGGGCCGGTCGATGCCCAGCACGAACCGATGTTCGGGCGGTCGGTCCAGGGCGAGGTCCAGCACGGCGGCCCGGGCGGGCGGGCCGGCGGCTTCGACCAGCCGGTTGACCCCGGTGAGCCGCTCGGCCGTCCCAGGACTTCCGGCCGCCACGATCGCCGTCCGGGCCGAGAGGTCCTCGACGGCAGTCCGGATGGTGAGGTGGGGGGCGTCCCCCAGCACGCCGGTCACGGAACCGTCGAACCGGAACACCACGCCGGCTGCTTCGGCCCTGGCGGTCAGGCCGTCGACCAGGACCTGCCAACCGCCGTGCAGGTAGAGCACTCCGCCGGTGAGGGCCATCGAAAGCTGTCGAAGGGCGGCGCCGGCGCTCAGCAACTCCGGGCAGTCGACGTAGGTGGCCAGTCGCATCAGGGCGGCCAGCAGGTCGTGAACCGCCTGACGCCGGGTGACGGAGTCGATCCATTCGGCCAGCGTCACCTCGTCGAGCGGGTCCGGGTCCATACGCGGTAGTCGGGCCAGCAGCGAACCCACCGCCAACTTCTCGACCGGCGACAGGAGTGTTGTGCGCAGCAGCGACACCGGGCCGGCGGGGAGCAGGTGGAGCCGGTCGTCGTAGAGGCCGCGGGTGCCCCGGGTCAGCGGTTCCCCACCCTCGACCGGAATGTCGAAACGTTGGAGTATTCGATTGGCATGGCCATCGACGTAGAGGGCGTGCGGGCCCTGGTTGACCAGGTGGTCGGAGAGGAGTGACGTCCGGGCACGACCACCGGATGCCCCGAGCCCGTCAAACACGACGACCGACCGCCCGGCATCCGCCAGCCGGTTGGCGGCGATCAGGCCGGCCAGGCCGGCCCCGACCACCGCGGTGTCGAAGGTGCGTGCATTCGTGGCTTCCATGGTCCACCCACTCATCCGGGGCTCAGGTCACGCCCGAGTCTGGCACTCCGGCGGTTACCGGGTTGAACCGGCACCTCAGGCGAACAGGCTGGTGAACGCTGTGGCCACGGAGCTGCCGGCGGGGGCGTCCGTTGCGCCGAGGTGGCCGAGCCATGTGAGGCTCACCCATCCACCCATGACGGCGCCACCGTCGGTGTCGGGGTCGAGGGGCTGCGCTTCTCCCCAGTCCATCCGGATCCGGTAGGTGCCCTCGTGGCCCGCCTTCGGCTCGAGCCTGGCGGTGCTCAGCGTGCGGGGCGGTCTGCCGCCGACGGGAGCCTCCTTCCATCCCCGCATCCGGTCGACGGGAAGGTTGGGCACGTTCAGGTTGAGCACCGACGGTTGGGCCGGCGGGTCGGCAATGATCGCACCGACCGCCACGGCGGCGATCTCGGCGGCACTGTCCCAGCACTGGTCGGCGAGTGTCTCGTCACTGCCCTGGCCCTCGACCCCCCAGCCGGTGACGGCCTGGCTGACGGCCACGCCGGTGAGGCCACCGTTGCGTGCGGTGAGGGCAGCACCGATGGTGCCCGAGTGGTAGACGGAGCGCCCGACGTTGCTACCGGGGTTTATCCCGGAGACGACGAGGTCGAACGGGTCGCCGAAGATTCCGAGGCGGCTGTAGATGACGCACAGGCCCGGCGGTCCGCTCACCGACCAGGCCAGGTCGATGCCGTCGACCCGGGCATCGTGGACCTCGGGGCGGATCAGGTGAAGGGCTCCGAGCGAGGCTCCGGCGCCTGAGCACTCCTGGTCGGGTGCCACGATCGTGACGTCCCCGTGTTCGCGCATCGCCCGGGCAAGGACGTGCAGGCCGACCGAGTCGATGCCGTCGTCGTTGGTGACCAGAATCCTCATGTCGGCGACGGTACCGGCGATGTGTGGAGGACGCTCCAGTGCCCTTGGAGGGAGAGATGCGGGAAAGCCGTCAGCCACCCAGGCGTGCGTTGAGGGTTTCCCACTCGGCCATGAGGTCGGCGGCGCGGTCGCAGGCGGCGTCGTGTGCGGCTACTGCCTCTCTGACGGCGGCATGGTCGGTGGAGGGGTCGGAATAGAGTCCCGGGTCGGCAAGTACCGCCTGTGTGGCAAGCACCACGGTCTCGGCCTCCTCCCACGCCTTCTCAGCGCGTTTGAGGCGTCGCCGCAACGCCTGGTTCGGATCGCGACGCCGCGGTGGCTTCTCCGTCTTCAACTCGGACCTGGCCGGATCCGGCTTCGGCTTGGGTTTCGCCAGCACCTGGGCCGGGTAGAGCACCCGGTCGGGTACGCCCTCGTGGAGGATGGCGCGGCCGTCGCGGACCTCGACGAGGGAGTTGGCCACCGAGCGGATGAGGTGCCGGTCGTGTGTGATGAGCACAACCGTGCCGGGGTAGGCGAGGAGAGCATCCTCGAGCACGTCGCAACTGGGCAGGTCGAGGTGGTTGGTCGGCTCGTCCAGGATCAGCAGGTTGACGGGCACTGCGAGCGCCTTGGCCAGGGCGAGACGGGTCTGCTCGCCCCCCGAGAGGTCGCCAACCAGGCGGTCGACGGCGTCGCCGCGGAACCCGAACGACGCCAGGTAGGTGCGCAGGTTGCGGTTGCCCTGTTCGACGCCGGGGACTGTCCGTGCCTCCTCCAGCACGGTGCGGCGGTCGTCGAGGACCTCGGCCTGGAGTTGATCGAAGGTCGACAGGTCGACGTTGGTACCGATCGTGACATGTCCCGAGATTGGCACCAACCGGCCGGTCATCAACTTGACGAGCGTCGTCTTGCCTGCACCGTTGGGCCCCACGAGGGCAACGGTGCGCCCCCGTTCTACGGCGAATGAAACGTCCGAGAGCACGATCTCGCCGTCACCGTCGTCGTAGCTGGCCGTCACACCGTCGAACTCGGCAACCACCCTCGATGAACGGCGGGGTGTCGGGAAGCCGAAGCGGGCCTTCGGGTCGCCGGGCTGGTCGACGACGATGCGGTCCAACTTCTCGAGGGCCTTCACGCGGCTCTGCACCTGTCGGGCCTTGGTTGCCTTGTAGCGGAAGCGTTCGATGAAGCGCTCGGTGTCGGCGACGCGGCGCGACTGCTGGGTGGCGGCAGCCCGCTGGGCGGCCAGGCGCTCCTCGCGGGCCAGCACGAACTCGGCGAAGCCGCCGACGTATTCGGTCACCCGGTTGCCGGCGAGTTCGAGGATGCGGTTGGCGACCGCATCGATGAAGTCGCGATCGTGGCTGACGAACAGCAGGCCCCTCGGCCAGGCGGCCAACTGCTGCTCGAGCCAGGCAACGGAGTCGACGTCGAGGTGGTTTGTCGGCTCGTCCATGACCAGGAGGTCGGGGGCGGACAACAGCAGGCGGGCCAGGGCCACCCGCATGCGCCAACCGCCTGACATCTCGCCCATGGGACGGTTGTGGTCGGCGGGGTCGAAGCCCAGGCCGGACAGGATGCGATGTGCCTCGGCCTCGACGGCGTAGCCGCCGAGTTGCTCGAACCTGGACTGAGCCTCGCCGTAGGCGGCCAGCAGACGCGTGGATTCTGGACCCGCCGCATCGGCGAGCTCGTGCCCGAGCGCCTCGATCTCGTGGGCGAGGCCGGTCACCGCCTCGGCCCCCAACATCACCTGCTGGAAGACCGTGCGACCGGTCTCGGTGGGCAACTCCTGGGGCAGGTAGCCGATCCGCAGGTCCCTGGGTCGGTGGACGGCACCGCTGTCCGGCTCCTGGATTCCCACCAGCACCTCGAGCAGCGTGGTCTTGCCGGTGCCGTTCCCGCCGACGAGGGCGATCCGGCGACCGTCTCCGAGGCGTAGGGAGACGTCCTCGAAGAGGGTGTGGGGCCCGAACGAGCGGGACAGGCCGGAGGCGGTCAGCACAGGAGAGGGTCGAGCGGTGGACGTGCCCGGGGGTTCGGATCAGGCTTGGGGTGGGTCCCAGCGGATGACCGCTGCGGCCGACGACATGCCGGCACCGAACCCGACCAGCAACAACAGGTCGCCCGGCTGGATGCGGCCGGCGTCGATGGCGTCGACCATGGCCAGCGGGATCGAGGCGGCCGAGGTGTTGCCGGTGCGGTGCAGCACCATGGCTGCCCGGTCCATCGGCAGGCCGAGTCGCTTGAAGGAGGCCTCGATGATGCGGATGTTGGCCTGGTGGGGGATGACGAGGGCGATGTCGTCGGAGGTGACGCCGGCCCGGTCCATGGCGTTGGTGGCGGCGTTCTCCATGGCGAGGACGGCCCTGCGGAAGACCTCCTTGCCGTTCATGACGATCTTGCCGCCGTGGTCGCAGTAGAGGATGCCGGCGGCCGAGCCGTCGGACATGAGGTCCCAGCCCAGAAGGGAGGGTTCCTCGCCGCTGCGTTCGATGACGACGGCCCCTGCGCCATCGCCGAACAGGACGCACGTGCCGCGATCCGTCCAGTCGGTGATGGCGGCGAGGGCATCGGAGCCGATCAGCAGCACACGGTCGAGGCCACCGTCGATGAACTGCATGGCGGTGACGAGGCCGTAGACGAAGCCCGAGCAGGCGGCGTTCATGTCGATGGCGCCACAGGTCAGGCCCAGAGCGTGTTGGACCACGGCGGAGCTGGACGGGAACTGCTGGTCGGAAGTGCACGTGGCGAGCAGCAACAGGTCGATGTCCTCCGGGCCGATCCCGGCCGTTGCCATTGCGGCCTTGCCGGCCTCGGTGGACATTTCTGTCACCGTGCCGCCTACGTGACGTGAGGTGATGCCGCTGCGCTCCCGGATCCACTCGTCGGTGGTGTCGACCATCTTGGCGATGTCGTCGTTGGTGAGCACCTTGTCGGGGAGGTGGGTGGCCCACCCTGTGATGCGGCCGTGCGGCATGTGGAGGTGCTCCGTGGTCGGGGGAGCCGATCAGGGGGATCGGCCCGTCGACACGGTACCGGGCGGGAGGTGGGGCAGGGGTCAGGGTTAGGGTCAGCGGCTCATGGCTCCGAATGGAAACAGCGCACAGATCGACGACCACGCCGTCGCGGGGCTGCTCGCCCGGGAGGCCGGCGACCTGCTGCTCGACCTGCGGGGCCGGTCCCTGGCCGAGGGGGTGTCTGGCTGGCGTCTCCAGTCGCTGGGCGACCGTGCCGCCCACGACCACCTGGTCGGTCGCCTAACCGAATTGCGGCCCGACGATGCCGTGCTTTCGGAGGAGGGCGCCGACGACCGAAGCCGCCTGGGTGCCGAGCGGACCTGGATCATCGACCCGTTGGACGGCACACAGGACTATCCCCGGGTCGGCAGCACCGAGTGGGCGGTGCACGTGGCGTTGGTGATCGACGGCAGGCCGGTGGCAGCGGCGGTGTCGGTGCCGGCCAACGGCGGCCTCTACGGCACGCTCCAGAGCCCGTTGCCGACACCGACCCACCGCGAGCGGCCCATCGTGGTGACCAGCCGGTCGCAGTGGGGCCATGCCGAGGACGTGGCGACGGCCCTCGGTGGCGAGGTCCACGCCTTCGGTTCGGCGGGGGCCAAGGCCATGGCGGTGGTGTCGGGCGCCGCCGACGTGTACGTGCACCCCAGCGGGCTCTACGAGTGGGACGTCTGTGCACCGGCGGCCGTGGCAGCCGCAGCCGGCCTCGACGTGACCGGCGTCGACGGCTCGGAACTGGTCTACAACAAGGCCCGACCGGTGGTGCCCGGCCTGCTCATCAGCCGTCCCGAGTACACCGAGAGGGCACGGGCGGCCCTGCGCTGGTAGGGAGGCGGCTCAGGCCCCCCCGGTCAACGTCGCCCAGAGGGCGTCGACCTGGTGGTCCAGGGCGGCGGCGGTGCCGTCGTTGGTGAGCACGTGGTCGGCGACGGCGCGGCGCTCGGTGTCGGTGGCCTGTGACGCCATGCGGGCTCGGGCGTCGCCGTCGTCCATGCCGCGGTCCATGAGGCGGGCCAGCCGCACCTCGGGTTCGGCCTCGACCACGACCACCTGCGTGTAGCCGCGACCATCGGGCAGTTGGCCCAGTCGGCTCTCGACGAGCACGGCCATGTCGAGGACCACGACGGGCGGAGGGTCGTCGGCGAGGACGACCAGACGACGTTCGAGTTCGGTGTTGATGGCCGGATGGCTGATGGCCTCGAGATGGCGCAGTCGCCCGTTGCCGTCGAAGACGGTCGCAGCGAGCGCGGCACGGTCGATCGAACCGTCGGCTGTCAGGACCCCCTCGCCGAACGTGTCGCGGACCCGATCCCGCACGTCGTCGTGGGTGAGCACTTCGCGACCGATGGCGTCGACGTCGATGACATGGGCACCCCGCTCCGCCAACATGGATGCCACGGTCGACTTGCCCGCCCCGATTCCGCCGCAGAGTCCGATGACCAGCACCTTCTCAGGTTGTCGCATCGGGCGATTCGACGCAACCGGAGCGGTATCCTGACGTCGCCCTGCGGTTCGGCGAAGCCGGTGAGAATCCGGAGCTGTCCCGCAACTGTGTGCCGGTCTTCCTGCGAGGGAAGGTCGGCGAGCCAGGTCGATCGGCCGCGGGGTTCGACAACAGCTCTCGAGGAAGAGCGGTCGTCGGACAGGGCTCCCTGTCTGCGCCCGTACCCCGACGGACAGGAGAACCCGTGAGAACCCGTGCTTCCCGCACCCCCTTCCGGTTCGGCAGTGTCGCGGTCGTGCTGCTCACCCTGGTGCTCGCCGCCGCAGGCTGTGGTGGCAGCGAACCGACGACCGGTCCGGTCGGTGGTGAGACCACGACGGCCCCCACGACAACGCCGCCACCCACCACGACCACGGCGACGCCCGCACCGGTGATGCCCGAGGCGATCCTGTCGTTGTCGCCGACGGCGACGGAGATCCTGTTCGCGGTCGGTGCAGGTGGCCAGGTGGTGGCGGTCGACGACCGGTCGACGTATCCGGCCGATGCGCCGATGTCGGCGTTGTCGGGGTTCACGCCGAACGTGGAGGCGATCGCCGGCTACGACCCGGACCTGGTGGTCATCTCGTACGACCCGGGCGACCTGGTGGTGGGCCTCGAGGCCCTGGGCATCGACGTGCTGATGCAGGGCGCCGCCAACGTCATCGACGACACGTATGCGCAGATCACCGAGTTGGGTGCCCTGACCGGCCATGTCGATGGGGCGGAGGCGCTCAACCGATCGATTGCCGAGGGTCTGGAGGAACTGGCCGAGGGTCAGCCGGGTGCAGGCATGACGTACTTCCACGAGGTCGACGCCACCCTCTACTCCACCACGTCGACGACGTTCCTGGGGCAGCTCTACGCCCTGCTCGGGCTCGAGAACATCGCCGACCCGGCCGACGAGGACGGTTGGGGCTATCCGCAGTTGTCGCCGGAGTACGTCATCGACACCGACCCGGACCTGATCTTCCTGGCAGACGCCGAGTGGGGTGAGTCTGCCGAAACGGTCGCCGCCCGTCCCGGTTGGGACACCCTGTCGGCCGTGCGAGCCGGCAACGTGTTCCCGCTGGACGAGACGGCCGGTCGGTGGGGGCCACGCATCGTCGACTTTCTGACCACGGTCAACCAGGCCGTCGAAGAAGCCTCCGGATAGCCCGGGGCGCGACGACCCGTACCGGATGACCGCCATGGCCGACGACAGGAACGGCGCCCGGTTGCGGCCGGCGGAACTCCGACCGTGGTGGGTGGCATCCGGCGTCCTCGCCGTGCTCGTCGCCGGGCTGGCGGGCCTCGTACTGGGGCCTGCGTCGCTCGGCACATGGGACGTGCTCGTCGAGTTGGCCGACCGGTTGCCGTTCGTCGACACGGAGTCGGGCCTGGGCGAGCGCCAGGCGGCGATCGTGTGGGAGATCAGGTTGCCGCGGGTCGTACTGGGCCTGCTGGTCGGGGCCATGCTCGCCACCGCCGGCGGCGCCTACCAGGGGGTGTTCCGCAACCCGCTGGCCGACCCGTACCTGCTGGGCGTGGCCGCCGGAGCCGGCTTCGGTGCCACCGTGGCCATCGTGTCGGGGCTGGGCGACGGGGTCGGCATCGTCGACCCGATCCCGATGATGGCGTTCGCCGGGGCGCTCGTGGCGGTGGTGCTGACGTATCTGATCGGAGCCACCGGCGGTCGCCTCGACCCGGTGACCAGCCTCGTGCTGGCGGGCGTGGCCGTGGCCAGTTTCTTCACAGCCATCCAGACGTTCGTGCAACAGCGCCACTCCGAGACGATCAGGCAGGTCTACTTCTTCGTCCTCGGGCAGCTCCGCACGGCCGGCTGGGACGAGGTGACGCTGCTGGCCCCGTACACGGGCGTATGCCTGGTCGTGATCCTCGCCGTGCGGCGCCGCATGGACACCCTCGGCGTGGGTGACGAGGAGGCCGGTGCGTTGGGCCTCGACGTGCGGCGGGTCCGCCTCGTGACGGTGGTCGCTGCGTCGCTCGGCACTGCCGCAGCCGTGTCGGTGTCAGGCCTGATCGGGTTCGTCGGGATCATCGTCCCTCACACCGTCCGCCTGCTGTTCGGCAGCAGCTACAGGGTGATCCTGCCCCTGACGGTGCTGTTCGGCGGGGCGTTCCTCGTCGCCGCCGACCTGGTGGCCCGCCTTGCCCTCGAGCCGGCCGAGATGCCGATCGGCGTGGTGACGGCCTTCCTCGGCGCCCCCTTCTTCGTGCTGATCCTGCGCACCGCCCGGAGCCGCAGGTGACTTCAATCGCCTGCCGGAATGTGTTCGTCGCCTTCGACGAGGTCGAGGTCCTCCATGGCGTCGACCTGTGGGTTCCACCGGGAGGGTGGGTGACCGTCGTCGGCCCGAACGGGGCCGGCAAGAGCACCCTGCTGCGTGCCGTGGGTGGCATGGTCGAGGCCACCGGCAGCATTGCACTGGGCGACCGACCCCTTGCCGACCTGTCCCGCCGTGAGCTGGCCCGCCTGGTGGCACTTGTACCCCAGGAGCCGGTGATCCCGCCGGGGATGCGGGTCGTCGACTACGTCCTGCTCGGGCGCACGGCGCACCTGGGCTTCTTCGAGGCTGAGGGAGACGCCGACCTGGCCGTGGCCGTGAAGGCGCTCGCCGACCTCGACGCCGGCCCGCTCGCCGACCGGACCGTCGACACGCTCTCGGGCGGGGAGCGTCAGCGGATCGTGATCGCCAGGGCCCTGGCCCAGGAGTCGCCGGTGCTGTTGTTGGACGAACCGACGACCGCCCTCGACGTGGGCCACCAGCAGGAGGTGCTCGATCTCGTCGACTGCCTGCGTGGTGAGCGCAACCTGACGGTGCTGGCCACGATGCACGACCTCACCCTGGCCGGCCAGTACGCGGACTGGCTGGTGATGCTCGACGCCGGCGAGGTTGCGGTCGCCGGATCTGCCGACGAGGTGCTCACCGAGGAGGCGGTTGCCAGCCACTACGGCGCCCGGGTACGGGTGGTGCCCGACGAGGCGGGCCCGATCGTCGTGCCTGTGCGCCGGGCTGGTAGTGATGGGACATGAAAGCTCCTGAGAAGCAGCTGTGTGAGGTCCACGGGAAGCGCATGGCGTATGTCGAGGTCGGCGCCGGCGACCCGATCGTCTTCCTTCACGGCAACCCGACGTCGTCGTACCTGTGGCGCAACGTCATCCCCCACGTGGCGGGCGCCGGGCGGTGCATCGCCCCCGACCTGATCGGCCAGGGCGACTCAGACAGGCTCGACGACTCCGGCCCCGGCTCGTACCGCTACGTCGAGCACCGGGACTACCTGTTCGACCTCCTCGAGCAGTTGGGGGTCGACGAGAACGTGACGCTCGTGGTCCACGACTGGGGCTCGGCGCTCGGATTCGACTGGGCTCGGCAGCACCCCGACGCCGTGAAGGGCATCTGCTACATGGAGGCCATCGTCCGACCCATCGCTTCATGGGATGAATGGCCCGAGAACGCCCGGGGCATATTCCAGGGCTTCCGTTCCGAGGCCGGCGAGGAGATGGTGCTCGAGAAGAACCTCTTCGTCGAGGCTGTGCTGCCCAGCGCCATGGTCCGAAACCTCACAACCGAGGAGCACGACGAGTACCGGCGCCCCTTCGTCGAGCCGGGCGAGTCCCGGCGTCCGACCCTGACGTGGCCCCGCGAGATCCCGATCGAGGGCGAGCCCACCGACGTGGTCGCGATCGTCGCCGACTACGCAGAGTTCCTGGCCGGATCACCGATACCGAAGTTGTTCGTGAACGCCGACCCGGGAGCGATCCTCACCGGCACCCAACGCGAGTTCTGCCGCACGTGGCCGAACCAGGTCGAGGTCACCGTGACAGGCGCCCACTTCGTCCAGGAGGACAGCCCCGACGAGATCGGCGCCGCCCTGGCCGACTGGTACGCCGGGCTCTGAATCCGCCTAAACGGCCGGGGTGATGAGGCCGTAGTGGCCGTCGAAGCGCCGGTAGAGAACGTTCCCCCGGTCGAGGTCGGAGTCCGGGTCGGCGAAGAACACAAAGGCATCGTCGGTCTCGTCGAGCAACGCCTCGGCCTCGGTCAGCGGCAGGTGGCTGAGCACCACCGAGCCTGAACGGATCGGCGGTCGGGTGTCGCCCGGGAGGTCCTCGCCGGCGACTGCGGGCACCACGTAGACGCTGCCGTCGCCGTTCCGGTACACGACCCGGTCGAGGTCGTGGTCGGCGTCGAGGAACAGGTAGAAGCCGTGGTCCAGTTGGTCCATCTCGTCGGCAGCCTCCTCGAGGCTCATGGGGTGCATGGCGAGCGTCTTGTGGCGGACCACCTCGCGTTCGTCCGAGGGCACAGCGCTGTAGCCGGCGTGGTTCGGGGTCGGTTCAGGCTCGTGGTGCCGGTCCTCGAGGCGATCGCGTCGTCGACGCAGCCGCCGCGACAGCCGGTCGTGGAGCAGGTCGACGGCTTCGGTGATCGAGTGCCCGGTTGCATGGGCGCGGACCGGCGTGCCGTTCAGGTCGAGCGAGGCCTCGGCGATCGCGGGCAACTCGAGGGTGGCCTTGGTGCGGACCTTCAACTTCAGCACCGCCGCCAGAACCGGTTCGTGCCCCAACTCGCAGAGCGCCTGGACCTTCTCGATCGCCTGGTTCCGGTCCCGTTGGGTGATGACCCCTCGGGTGAGCAACTCGACCTCACAGACGGCATGTGGCTTTCCCACGTGTGTCCCTTCCGGTTGTCACTTGCGTGGCTCCATCATGGCGCGAATCCCGGTCCCTGTCAGACGCGGGCGTGCGGGTGATGGAACGTGTGCGTCGGAACTGACGACTGGTGTACGGCGCCGCGGTTCAACCGAGCGCGACGGGGGTGGTGACCTCGTCGAAGAAGTCGTTGCCCTTGTCGTCGATGATGACGAATGCCGGGAAGTCGACGACCTCGATGCGCCACACCGCTTCCATGCCGAGTTCGGGGTACTCGAGCACCTCGACCCTGCGGATGGAGTCGAGTGCCAGCCGGGCGGCCGGTCCGCCGATCGACCCGAGGTAGAAGCCGCCGTGGCGGGAACATGCCTCGGTGACCTGGCGCGAGCGGTTGCCCTTGGCCAGCATTACGAGGCTGCCGCCGGCGGCCTGGAAGCGTTCGACATAGGCGTCCATGCGACCGGCCGTGGTGGGGCCGAACGACCCGGAGGCGTGGCCCTCGGGGGTCTTGGCGGGGCCGGCGTAGTAGACGGGGTGGTCCCGCAGGTAGTCCGGCATGGGCTGTCCGGCGTCGAGCAACTCGTCGACCCTGGCGTGGGCGATGTCCCGGGCCACGACGAGTGTGCCGGTGAGCGACAGGCGGGTCTTGACCGGGTGCTTCGAGAGCTCGGCCCGGATGGCGTCCATGGGTTGGTCGAGGTCGATCGGCACGACACCGCCAGGCAGTTCGTCGTGGGCGACATCGGGCAGGAAGCGGGCCGGGTCCTCCTCGAGTTGTTCCAGGAACACGCCGTCGGCGGTGATCCTGCCCAGTGCCTGCCGGTCGGCGGAGCACGACACGGCGATGCCGACCGGGTTGGAGGCGCCGTGTCGGGGGAGGCGCACGACCCGGACGTCGTGGCAGAAGTGCTTGCCGCCGAACTGTGCGCCGATTCCGAACCCGCGGGTGAGTTCGAGCACCCTCTCCTCCCATTCGAGGTCGCGGAAGGCGTGGCCCGCCTCGCTGCCGGCTGTGGGCAGGTGGTCGAGGTAGTGGGCCGAGGCGTACTTGGCGACCTGGAGGTTGAACTCGGCTGAGGTGCCGCCGATGACGACCGCCAGGTGGTACGGCGGGCAGGCCGAGGTGCCGAGCGTGCGGAGCTTCTCGTCGAGGAATGAGGTGAGGCGTTCGGGGGTGAGCAGTGCCCTTGTCTCCTGGAACAGGTAGCTCTTGTTGGCCGAGCCGCCGCCCTTGGCCATGAACAGGAACTTGTAGGCATCGCCGGGAACGGCTTCGACCTCGATCTGGGCCGGCAGGTTCGTGCCGGTGTTGCGCTCGGTGAACATGTCGAGCGGCGCCATCTGCGAGTAGCGCAGGTTCGACGTGAGGAAGGTGTCGAACACGCCCCGCGAGATCACCGCCTTGTCGTCGCCGGAGGTCAGGACCTGTTGGCCCTTCTTGGCGGAGATGACGGCGGTGCCGGTGTCCTGGCAGGACGGCAGCACGCCGCCGGCGGCGATGTTGGCGTTGTGGAGCAGTTCGGTGGCGACGAACCGGTCGTTGTCCGAGGCCTCGGGGTCGTCGAGTATCGATGCCAACTGTGCCAGGTGGCCGGGCCGTAGCAGGTGGGAGATGTCGTGCATGGCGGTGGCAGTGAGGAGGCGGATGGCCTCGTCATCGACCTCGAGGAAGGTGCGTCCGCCGGGCCCTTCGACGGTTCGGACGCCGTCGGTGGTGAGCAGCCGGAAGTCGGTGGTTGCGTAGGGGTCCTCGAGCAGCGGTAGCAGGTCGGTGTAGGCGAACTCGGGGCCCTCGCTCATGGCTCCAACCTAACGGTCGCGGCTCCCCGGGACCTTCGATTGTGACCGGTGGCCACAGCGGACGTAGGCGCCTCAGGTGGCCAGGTCGGCCACGATGGGCGCCCAGAAGTCGGCACCGTGCTCGCCCCCGAGGGCGTAGAAGGTCATGCGGTCGACGCAGTCGCCGTAGCGATCCAGGATGCCTGCGGCGACGCTGTCGGGCTCGGCCACGACGGCGAACGCATCGAGCATCTCGTCGTCGATGAGTTCGCCCATGGCCTGCCATTCGCCGCGCTTGGACATGGTGTTGAGGTCCGCCTGGAGGCCCTCCCAGCCGTGGATCTCGAGCACGCCCCGGTAGGCGGGGGTCGAGGCGTAGAAGGCGATCTGCTGGCGGATGCCGGTGGCGGCCCTCGCCATGGCCTCCTCGTCGGGGCCGGTGACCACGAAGCCGGGACCTATGACCTCGAAGTCGTCCATCGTGCGCCCGGACTTCGCCAGGCCGGCCTCGACCCTCGGCAGGGTGACCTCGCGCAGGTACTTCTCGGTGGAGAAGGCATGGCAGATGAGGCCGTCGCAGACCTCGCCGGCGACCTCGGTCATGAGCGGTCCGACGGCCGAGATGAACACCCTGGGCGGGCCGTGCTCGTTGGGGCCGGGGTTGAAGAACGGGGTCATGAGGGTGTGGGTGTAGAAGTCGCCGCGGAACGCCAACTTCGTGCCGTTGTTCCAGCAGTCCCAGATGGCGTGCATGGCGCTCACGAACTCGCGCATCCGGGCGGCCGGATGCGACCACTCCATGGAGAAGCGCTTGGTGATGTGCGGTCGGATCTGGGTGCCGAGCCCCAGGATGAAGCGCCCGTCGCTGTAGTGCTGCAGGTCGTTGCCGATCTGGGCGAGGACCATCGGGTTGCGGGCGAAGGCCACGGCGATGGAGGTGCCCAGATCGATTCGCTCGGTGTGCTCGGCGGCGAGGACATGCGGGAAGAAGGGGTCGTGGCTGGTCTCGGCGGTCCAGGCGCCGGCATAGCCCTCGTCCTCGAGGCGCCTGGCCGACGCACCGATGGAGGCGAGTCCGCCGGACAGGGAAGTGGGGTTCGCGGAACCGAGGCCACCGTCGATCTTCATGCGCCGAACGTAGTCCCCGTTCCCCGACTGGCTAGCGTCCGCCGCTGATGGAACTTCTGCTGGTCCGCCATGCGCTCCCGGTGCGCGTCGACAACACCGCCACGGGCGAAGCGGCCGATCCGGTGTTGTCCGAACTGGGATGGCGCCAGTCGCAGGCGCTGGCCGACTGGCTGGCCGGGGCGCTGCCCGGCGGACCGCCGGCCGAACCGGTGGATGCGGTCTACGCCAGCACGCGCGCCCGGGCCCGCCAGAGTTCCGAACCCCTTACCGGGCGGTTGGGACAGGACCTGCGGCTCGAGCCGGGGCTCGACGAGTACGACTACGGCGAGCCCGAGTACATCCCGATCGAGGAACTCAAGGCAACGGGCGATCCCCGCTGGCACGAACTGGCCTCCGAGGACGCCATCCCCGCCCCGGAGGCGTTCATGGCGCAGGTGGTCGGCGGCGTCGACCGGATCATCGCCGCCCACAGCGGGCAGCGTGTGGTGGCCTTCTGCCACGGCGGGACGATCTGCGCCTACATGGCCCACCTGCTCGGACTCGACCGGATCCTCTTCTTCGAGGCGGCGTACACGTCGGTGAACCGGGTGCTGGCCGCCTCGACCGGTGAGCGCAGCCTGGGTTCGCTCAACGAGACCGCCCACCTTCGGGTGGCCGGGCTGCCGACCTATTCTCCCGACTCATAGGCGGCCTGGCGTCCGACAGCACCCCGGAAGGGACAGGGAATGCCCATCGACTATCCGGACCCGATCGACTGGCAGGACGGCTTCAACCACTGGGTGCGCCTGAAGGCCGAACACGAGGCGGCCGGCCTCGCCGGGAAGTTGGACGAGATCCGCCAACTGCTCGAGGTGAAGACGGCCGAGGTCATGGCGTTGCAGGAGAAGGGTGCCCTGGCCGTCGACGAACCTGATGACCTGGAAGGCATCCGCTCGTTGCGTCCTCCCGGTCGTCGCCGGATCTGGGATGAGATCCCCATGGCCGAGTACCGCGACCGACTGGAGGGCGCCCTGCTGGGTCGCTGTGCCGGCTGCACCCTGGGAGCGCCGGTCGAGTTCCATCCGATCGGGAAGATGGAACGCTGGGCGGACCACATCGGCGACCCCTTCCCCCCGGTGCGCTACTGGAGCGCCGTGGAACGACCCCACGATCTGGCCTACGGGGTTAGCCCCCGCTGGTCGTTCACCCCGGACCGCATGGACGGCGTGCCCACCGACGACGACATCATCTATACGCTGCTCGGTCTCCTGATCCTCGAGGACAACGGTCCGGACTTCACGACCGCTGACGTCGGCAGCGCATGGCTGGAGTACCTCCCCTATGCGCACACGGCGGAGAAGGTGGCGCTCGCCAACCTCCGTCGGGGAATCCCGGCGGCCGAGGCCGGGAGCATCGACAACCCGTTCGTGCAGTTCATCGGGGGCGACATCCGCTCCGACCCCTGGGCGTATGCCACACCGGGCTTCCCCGAGAAGGCCGCAGAGTTCGCCTACCGGGATGCCTACCTCACGCACCGGAGGAACGGGATCTACGCCGAGATGTTCTTCTCCGCCGTCATCTCCGCCGCCTTCGCCGTCGACGACGCCGTCGATGCGTTCCGGATCGGCCTCGAGGAGATTCCACGCGACTGCCGGCTTGCGCAGGAGGTCCGGTGGGCCCTGGAGACGGCTTCGGAGATCCGCGACCACCGGGACGCCAATGCGGCGGTCTCCGAGCGCTTCGCGGGAATGCACGGGGCGCACGCCATCAACAACGCCGTCCTGACCATCTGGGGGCTGGCCATCGGGGGTCGGGACTTCACGAAGGTCATCGGCGAGACGGTTGCGATGTCGTATGACAACGACTGCACCGCTGCCACGGCAGGGAGCATCGCCGGCGCCATCCTCGGGCGCGAGGGCGTCCCCGAACACTGGTGGGTCGGTTTCAACAACAAGGTCCATTCGTACCTGAGCGGACACCCGGTGTTCGCCATCGACGACCTCGTCGACCGGTTCGCCGTCCAGGCCGTTCGTGCTGCTCAGACGGTTGCCTGACCGTCGGCGGCCAGTTCGGGACGGTTCCGGAACGCCTCGAGGGCCTCTGGGTTGGCGAGGGCCTCGAGGTTGGTGACGGGTCGACCCTCGACCACGTTGCGCACCGCCAGTTCGACCAACTTGCCGGAGCGGGTGCGTGGCAGGTCGGGCACGGCCAGCACGACGGCCGGAACATGGCGGGGCGAGGCACCGGACCGGATCGCCGCACGGATGCGCCCGACCAGGTCGTCGTCGAGTTCGACGCCCGAGGCGGGTACCACGAACAGCACGATCCGGGTGTCGCCCTCCCAGGACTGGTCGATCACGAGGCTCTCGACCACCTCTTCGAGTCGGTCGACCTGACGGTAGATCTCGGCTGTGCCTATGCGCACTCCGCCCGGGTTCAGGGTGGCATCGGAGCGTCCGTGGATGATGAAGCCGCCCTCGGGGGTCCGTTCGGCGAAGTCGCCCTGGTGCCATGCGCCATCGAAGCGTTCGAAGTAGGCGGCGTGGTAGCGGTCGCCGTCGGGGTCGTTCCAGAAGCCGAGCGGCATCGACGGGAACGGCACGGTGCAGACGAGTTCGCCCTGCTGTCCGGTCGGGGCCGGCTCGCCGTGCTCGTCGAAGACGTCCATGGCCTGGCCCAGCACCGGTCCCTGGATCTGGCCGGCGTGCACAGGCAGGGTCGGGTCGCCACCGACGAGGCAGCCGCACAGGTCGGTGCCGCCCGAGATCGACGCCAGGTGCAGGTCTGCCTTCCAGTCGGCGTAGACGTGGGCGAAGCCCTCGTGGCTGAGCGGGCTGCCGGTCGAGCAGACGGTCCGCAGAGTCGACAGGTCGTGTGAGTCGACCGGGCGCAGGCCCGACTTCGCGACGGCGTCGATGAACTTCGCCGACACGCCGAGCAGGGTGGTGCCGGTGGCGTCGACCAGGTCGAACAACCGCTCGGGGCCGGAGTGGAACGGGGAGCCGTCGTAGAGCACGAGCGTGGCCTCGGCGGCCAGGCCGGCGGCCAGCCAGTTCCACATCATCCATCCGGTGGTCGTGAAGTAGCAGACCCGGTCGTCGGGGCGTACGTCGCAGTGCAGCCGGTACTCGACGTGGTGCTTGAGCAGCAGCCCGCCGGCCCGGTGGACGATGCACTTCGGTGAGCCGGTGGTGCCCGACGAGAAGAGGATGTACAGCGGGTGGTCGAAGGGCAGCGGCTCGAAGGCGACGGGCCCGGCGGCGTGGGGAGCGAGAAAGCCGTCGAACGTGACGGCGCCGTCGGGGAGTGGGCCGGTCGGGCCGTCCGGAGAGTCGGGCACGACGACCACCCGGCGCAGCGTCGGCAGGGCGGCGACCACCTCTGCCAACCTGTCGGTCACGTCGTGGCGCTTCCCTCCGTAGTGGTAGCCGTCGGTGGCGAACAGCACGGTCGGCTCTATCTGTCCGAAGCGGTCGACGACGCCGCCGGCGCCGAAGTCGGGGGAGGTCGACGAGAAAGCGGCACCGATCGAGGCAGTGGCCAGCATCACGGCGTAGGCCTCGGGGAGGTTCGGGAGCCAGGCGGCCACCCGGTCGCCCGGCCCGACGCCGGCGTCGCCCAGGGCCTGCTGGAGCCTGGAGACGAGTGCCTGCAGGTCGGCCCACGAGAGGTCCCGGGTGGTTCCGTTCTCGCCGCGGAACAGCATCGCCGACCGGTCGTCGTGGCGGCGCAGCAGGTTCTCGGCGTAGTTGAGGGTGGCGTCGGGGAAGAAGCGGGCGTCGGCGAGGTGGTCGCCGGTCGTGAGTGCCGGACCGACGCCCGGTTCGCCGACGACCTCGCACCAGTCCCAGACCAGACGCCAGAAGCGGTCCGGTTCGGTCACCGACCATCTGTGCAGGTCGAGGGCGCCGACGCCGGCGTAGGCGGCGAAGGCCGTCATCTGCGAGCCGGCGGAGCGCTCGGCCGACGGGGTCCAGAGGGGGGTGCCCATGGCCGGCGAGCGTAGCCAGTGCCGCAGGCGGCAGACTGGGCTCATGGAGGAACCCCGGCAAGGGAGCGCCGGCCGCTGGTTCGAGGACCTGCCGGTGGGTCTGGTGCTGCGCCACGCCCTGACCCGCACGATCACCGAGGCTGACAACCTGCTGTTCTGCGCCATCACGCACAACCCGCAGCCCCTCCACCTCGACGCAGAGTTCGCCGCCGGCACCGAGTTCGGCCAGCGCCTCGTCAACAGCCTCTTCACCCATGGCCTGGTGGTGGGCGTCAGCGTCGGCGACACGACGCTCGGCACGACCATCGCCAACCTCGGGTTCGACGAGACGACCTTCCCGGCCCCGGTGTTCCTCGGCGACACACTGCGGGTCGAGACCGAGGTGGTGGCCGCCCGGGCGTCGAACTCCCGCCCCGACGCCGGGATCGTCACGTTCGAGCACAGGGCGTTCAACCAGAGCGACGTGTTGGTGTGCCGCAGCCGCCGCAATGCCCTGATGCGGCGGCGTCCCGTCGGTTCAGCCTGAGGCCCGGCGCGTAGGCTCGACGACATGGCACACCCGGACGACGACGGATCGGACCTCCATGCCGCCGTCGACCTCCGGCTGCGGGCTGCCGGCATGCGCAACAGCCGCTCCCGCCAGGTGGTGGTCGACGTGCTGGTGCGGGCCGGTCGGCCGCTGAGCCTGCCTGAGATCCTCGACGCCGATGCCGAGCTGGCCCAGAGTTCGGCATACCGGAACCTCGGCGAGTTGGTGGACGCAGGCGTCACCCGTCGGGTCGAGTCGACCGACGACCACACTCGCTTCGAGCTCCACGAGTCGCTCACCGGGCACCACCACCACCTGGTGTGCACGTCGTGCGGCCGGGTCGAGGACTTCGACGTGCCCGACGACTTCGAGGCCGGCATCGACGTGATGGTCGATGCCGCCGAGTCGCAGGGCTTCCGGATCGACGCCCACCGCTTCGACCTGCTGGGCCGCTGCGCCCGCTGCTCGTAGGGGCACCGGGTCCTTCCGTCATGTGGCTCAAGCGTGCGGCGGCGCGGGTCGTGCTCCTCGACCGGGCGGGCCGCATATTCCTCGTAAACGCCGAGGATCCGATCGACCCGTTCAAGCAGGCGTGGTGGGAGATCCCCGGCGGCGGGATCGGGTGGGGCGAGGACTCGGCGACCGCCGCTGCCCGGGAACTCTACGAGGAGACCGGCATCGAGGACCTCGAGATGGGGCCCGTGATCTGGACCCAGCACGTGCAGTTCGACTTCGGCGGGTACCACTTCGACAGCAACGAGAAGATCCACGTGGCCTGGTGTGACGGTGGCGACTACCGGCCACAGCACCTCGAGGCGTTGGAGGCGGCGGCGTTCCTCGGGGCCCGCTGGTGGGGGCTCGACGAACTGCTGGCCAGCGACGAGCCGGTGCTGCCCACGTTGCTGCGCGAGCACCTGCCGCCGATCGTGGCGGGTGACCTGCCCGGGGTTCCGATCGACATTTCTCCCGTGGCGCTGGACTGACCGGTCGCCGGGGCCGAGTCCCGTCGCTCAGGACAGGTCTTCGAGGCCTCCCCAGGCGAGGCGCGTGGTGAGGGTCGCCATCTCGTCCGCCGAGTGCCGACGTCCCTCGCGCATCCAGTACCGCACCATTCCCTCGGCGATCCCGTTGATGCCGGCGGCCATCACCAGGGCGTCGTCGCCGTCGACCCCGTTGATGAGGCGGGCGAGTATGGCGGTGAAGGTGTCCTGCACCCGGCGGGCCTCCCGCTTGAATTCGGGGACCGAGCCGAGGCTCGAGCCGTAGAGGACGCTGAAGGCGTCGGGGTGCTCGTCGAAGAAGTGGAAGAAGGCGGCAAAGCCGACCTCGACGCGCTGGCGGGGGGTGTCGACCCCGGCCGAACGCTCGGCGATGGCGGAGTGGAGTCGGTCGCCGGTCCGCGCGAGCAGTTGGGCGAAGAGTTCGCGCTTGGAGGCGAAGTGCTGGTAGAGGACCGGCTTGGTGACGCCGGCCTCGGCGGCAAGGGCGTTCATGGAGGTCTCGTGGTAGCCGTTGCGGGCGAAGATCCCGAGGGCGATGTCGAGCAACTGCTCGCGGCGCCTGGCGGCGGGCATGCGCACGGTGGCGGTGGCGCTCATGGGGCGACGGTAGCCATCGGCCCGGTGGTGGACGTCAGCGGGCGGATGCGCCTCAATGGCGGGATGGTCGTCCGGCGTCCTCGTCGGCGGCCGCCTGTACGGCGTAGTGGAGGATGATGGCGGGGGCCAGCACGATCGAGCCGGCGACCAGCAGCCCGATCAGCGTCGTGGCGATGGCGTCGCTGAAGGTCCCGACCAGGCCGATGACGAAAAGCACGATGGCGGCGAGGAAGGCGAGGTAGCCGAGTCGCTTCCCGGTTGCGGCCAGGCGTCCCAGCCGGGCGCGGCGCCGCAGGACGGGATCGTCCGGGGAACCAGGGTGGGTGTCGTTCACGGGAGCCAGCCTGCCGCTTCGAGGAGCGCCTGCAACCGTCCGGCCATGCGTTCGAGGGAGAGCTCACGGGTGGCGACAGCGCGGTTGCGGTCGAGGAGGTCCGGGTCGGGGTCGGCCAGCCATGTACGTACCGGGGTGAGGTCGTCGGCAGGAAGCCATTCGAGGCCGAGGGCCCGCAGTTCGGCGGCGACCGGGTAGTCGCCGACCACTGCCGGCTTGCGGGCGATGGCGGCCTCGACGGGTGGGTTGCCGAAGCCCTCCCAGGTGGAGGGGAACACGACCAGGTCGGCGGCGGCGTAGATGTCCGCCCGGGTGGGGGCCGGTTTCCGCAGCACCGGGCAGGGGGCGTCGGCGAGCAGGCGGTCGAGTTCAGGGCCGTAGCCGTCCTCGGAGGGGCCGAGCAGCCAGTAGGTGCCGCCCAGTTCGGCCGTGATCGCGATCGCCCGGCCCACGTCCTTGCGGGGGATGGCCCGGACGGGGTGGGCGACGAGCAGGGTGTCGTCGGCGACGCCGAGGCTCGCCCGCGTTCCAGCCCGGTCACCGGGCGGCGGGTCGGGATCGAAGCCGTTGCGGATGGTGGTGGCGGTGATCCCGCGGTCGGCCATCTGGCGCCGGGTCAGGTCGTTGATGGTGACGTGGCGCCAGGCCGGGTCGTCGGGCGGCAGGTCGGTGACGTGGGCGAAGCGCTCCCGCTGCCAGGGCGGGTCGTGATGGTGCAGGACCGCCGGCCGGCCACGAAGCCCTTCGGCGACGGCGTGGGCGGCGGCCGGGTTGAGCGGGATCGTGCAGAGGTTCTCAACGACGACGAGGTCGGTGCCGGCCAGTGCTGCGGCGAGTTCAGACCCGTCGGGCGGGTCGATGTCGTCGATTCCGAGGCCGGGAACCACGGTCGTGGCGCCGGTAGCGTGCCAGCCCTGCTCGAAGCCGCCGGCCACCCAGTCCACGTCGAACCCCATCTGGTGCAGCGCGTCGGCCCAGTTCCGTGCTACGACCGAGACACCGTCGGTCGGTCCGAACCGGAAGGAGATGATGGAACAGCGGGACATGGCCCTCCCGGGCCTCGAGGATGTGGGTGCGTTGCGCGACGCCGTGCAGCGGGTGCTCGACGACCACTGGGTGCCCGAAGGGTACGCAGCACCCCATGCGGGGACCTACCCGTGGCAGTGGCTCTGGGACTCGTGCTTCCACGTGCTCGTCTGGCAGGCGCTGGGACGCACCGACCGGGCGCAGGTCGAGATGGCGTCGCTGTTCGGCCCGCAGGCGCAGTCGGGGTTCGTTCCGCACATGAACTACGTGCGCCGGCCCGGTACGCACGCCGACCTGTGGGGGCGCGACGACGCCTCCTCGATCACCCAGCCGCCGATGTACGGGCACGCCGTGGCCGAACTGGTCCGGGCGGGCACGCCGCCGCCCGAGGAGGTGGTGGCGTCGGCCGCCGCCGGGCTGACCTTCCTGCTGGAGCAGCGGGAGCGCCACGACTCGGGACTGGTGCTGCTGTGCCATCCGTGGGAGTCGGGCGCCGACGACAGCCCCCGCTGGGACGACTGCTGCCCGGGCGGCTTCGACGTGGAACGCTGGCGGGCCGAGAAGAATCGGCTGGTTACGACGATCGGGTTCGCTGACGACGGGTCGCCGGTCCGGAACCCGGCGTTCCCGGTGGCATCGGCCGGCTTCAACGCCCTCTTGGCGTTCAACACCCGGGAACTCGCCTCGGTGACAGGCGACGGCGGGCTTGCCGCAGCGGCCGACGAGGTGGCCTTCGCCCTCGACGCCCGTTGGGATGACGACCTCGGCACCTGGGTTGACGCCGGCCCCACCGCCGACGGGTCGGGCCGTTGCCGCACGGTCGACGCCCTGCTGCCGCTGCTGGTCACCGCTGACTCCACGAGGGCCGCCCGGGTGGTGGCCGACCTGTGCGACCTCGCAGCCCATGGTGGCCCGGTCGGCCCGACGGGCGTCCACCGCGCCGAGCCGGCCTTCGACCCCACCGCCTACTGGCGCGGGCCGGTCTGGCCACAGTTGGCGTACCTGCTGGTGCTCGGCACCACTCGGTTCGATCCCGGTGCAGCGGCGCAGCTGGCGGCGGCGACCGTGGCCGGGGCGTGGGCATCGGGCCTCGCCGAGTACTGGCACCCCGACACCGGAGCGGGCCTCGGTGCCACCCCCCAGTCGTGGACCGGCCTGGCGCTCCTGCTGGCCGAGCGGGCCTGAGGCTTCGGCTACCGCAGGGAGCCGCGGGCGGTGTTGATGAGGTCTTCGCCTTCGGCGTGGACGACATAGCAGTGGACGCCGCGGAACTGGGCCACGTCGTGCTCGAAGTCGGTGCGGTTCGGGACCAGGAAGGCGATCTCGAGCTCGGACAGCTCGTAGATGAGGCCCACGAACTCGTCGAACGCCTCGTAGCACTGCGACCGGGCGAAGCTCTCCATCTCGCCGTCGCCGGGCCACGGGGCGCCCTGGCGGGCCGGGTGCTGGACGTGCAGGTAGATCTCAGCCTTGTGGGGGAGCTCGCACGGCACGACCGTGTCGAACTCGATGTGCCGGTCGGCCTGGAACCACGAGTAGCGGTTGAAGCACTGACCGGCCGTGAGGTCGTGGAGGTTGACCATCTCCCCGTACCAGGTGGGCGGCTCCTCCTCCGCCACGGTCGGCCGCACCTCGGGCAGGGTGGTGGCGGTTCCGGTCGTCGTGGTCACGGTGTCGTCCCCGTCCTCCGTAGCCGTGCCGTCGCTCGCACACGCCGACGCCAGCAGGGCAACGGACAGCAGCGGGACCGTGATCAGGGAGCGCACCGGGTCAGGGTACGCCCGGTGCCGGTACCGTTGCGGGGTGCCCGTGGTCGAACTCAATGCTGCGGTCGCCCTGCTCGGACGCTTTCCGGCGCTGACCGGCGTGGACCTGCGCATCGAGCCGGGCGAGACCGTCCTGTTGCAGGGTCCCAACGGGGCCGGCAAGACCACCCTGCTGCGCCTCTGCGCCGGCCTGCTGGCCCCAGAGTCCGGGTCGGTGACGGTGCTCGGCCACGACCTCACGACCGGTCCCGAGCGTCGTGCCGTGCGCCGCCGGGTGGGGCTGCTGGGCCATTCGACCGGCCTCTACGAGGACCTCACGGTCACCGAGAACGTCCGCTTCTGGGCACGGGCCGCCGGGCTCGACGCCGAACCGTCGGTGGAGCGGGTGGTCGGCGCCCTCCAGCGCCTGGGCCTCGACGACGGGCTCCTAGACCTGCCCGTCCATCGGCTGTCGGCCGGCCAGCGGCGCCGCACCTCGCTGGCGGCACTCGTCGTGCGCCGGCCCGAGCTGTGGTTGCTCGACGAGCCCCACGCCGGCCTCGACCAGGCCGGCCGCAATGTGGTCGACACGCTCATCGGCGACGCCGTCGCCGCCGGGGGGACCGTCGTCGTGTCGTCACACGAGCTCGAACGGGTCCGCTCGCTCTCGCCGCGGGTCGTGACCCTCGCCGGCGGTACCGTCCATCGGGACACGAACGCATGAACCGCTTCCTCGCCGACGCCCGCCTGGTCGCCGCCAAGGACCTCCGCATCGAGGCCCGCTCGCGTGTCGTGCTCAACCAGGTGGCGCCCTTCGCCCTGCTGGTGCTGGTGCTGTTCGGGTTCGCCCTCGACGCCGACCAGCGCACGCTGCGGGCCTTCGCCCCCGGCCTGTTCTGGGTGGCGGTCCTGCTCTGCGCCCTGCTGGCAGTCCAACGGTCGGTGTCGGTCGAACAGGCCGACGGGGCGCTCACCGGCCTGCGCCTCTCAGGCATGTCACCGGCGGCGCTGTTCGTCGGCAAGGCAGCCGCCGTGTTCGTGCAGTTGGTGGTGCTCGAGGTGCTGTTGACCGCCGGGATCATCGTGCTCTACGGGAGCGAGATCGAGCAGCCCCTGCTGGTGGTCGCCACCGGCGTGCTGGCGGCCGTCGCCGTGGCATGCACCGGTACCCTCTACGGTGCGCTGGCCTCGGGCCTCGGGGTGCGGGAGACCCTCCTTCCCATCCTGCTGCTCCCGGTGCTGGCACCGGTGCTGATCGGCGCCACGCGGGCCTTCGACGACGCCCTCGGGAACGCCGCGGTCGACGGCTGGGCATGGCTGGGCCTGCTGGCCGTCTTCGCCGTGGTCGCGACCGCTGGGGGCGCACTGGCCCACGGGGCCCTGGTCGAGGAGTAGAGGATTCGATGACGGAGACCATGGCGACGAACGGCACCACGACGGGCTCCCGCGGCTCGCGTGTACTCGGCGCCGCCACCCTCCTGGGCCTGGCCACGCTGCTGTTGTTCGCCTTCGGCCTGACCGAGGCCGACATCCGGCTCCACCCCACGACCGGCGAGGAGATCGGCCAGTTCGACGCCGTGCGCCTCCTGTACCTCCACGTGCCGCTGGCGGTGTTCACCTACGTGGCGTTCGTGCTGTGCGCCTTCGCATCGGCCGGGTACCTCATCCGCCGAACGCCATGGTTCGACACGATGGCGCACGCCGCCGCCGAGGTCGGCACGGTGTTCTGCGGCCTGGTGCTCGTCACCGGCTCGATCTGGGGTCGACCCGTCTGGAACACCTGGTGGGAGTGGGGCGACGTGCGCCTCATGACCACGCTCGTGCTGTTCCTCATGTTCACCGGCTACCTGGCGCTGCGCCGGGCCACCGTCGACCCGCGGGCCGCCGCCCGCCGGGGCGCCGTGGTGGCGCTGGTGGCGGTGCTCGACCTGCCGCTCGTCAACCGCTCGGTCGAATGGTGGGAGAACCGCACCCTCCACCAGAAGTCCACCCTCGGGGAGCTCAAGATCCAGGACCTCACCCTGTTCACCCTGATGCTCGGGTTCCTGGTATTCGGCCTGGTGCTGGCGTGGCTGCTGCTGCACCGCTTCCGGGTCGGCTGGCTCGAACGCGAGGACGCCGAACACGGCATCGCCGCCGACATCGCCGAACGGCGGGCCGCCATCGACGAGGGTGACGTGGACGCCGCAGTGGGGGAGGGCACATGACGCACCTCGGCTACCTGATCGCCGGCTGGGGCATCGCCCTGGGAACGTTCGCCGTGTATGCGCTCTCCGTCGTCCGCCGCGGCCGCGACCTGGCCCGCCGCGTACCGGCAGAGCGCTCCCGCTGGCTGACGGCCCCCGGCGCAGATGCCGGAAACCGTGGTTGACGACCTCACGCCGTCGCCCAGCCGGCCGCAGCCGTCCCGTCGCCGGGCCCTGCCCACCCTCGTCACGCTGCTGGTCGCGGCGGCGATCGTCGGCGTGCTCGTCAAGACCCTGGGCGATGCCACGCTCGTCTTCCACGAGGTCGATGCCGCCGTCGAGCTGCGCTCCGAGCTCGGTGACGGCCGCTTCCGGGTCGTCGGGACCCCGCTGCCCGGGCTCGTCGAGACCATGGTCGACGGTGAATCGGCCGTGGTGTTCACCCTCTGCTCGTCGGGCACCTTCGCCGACGTCGTCCACGTGGGCGACCCTGCCGAACTCCTCCAGCCCGGCGTGCCGGTGGTACTCCAGGGTGCATGGACGGCCGGCAGCGTCCCCGGCATCGCCGGACTCGTCGCACCCGCAGACGACGGCTGGCACCTGCGCACCGACCACATGGTCGTCAAGCACGACAACGACTACCGGGTCGAAGAGGGGCGCCAGGCCGACATCGAATCCTGCAGCGCCACCGGCTGACCGCACCCCGGTGACCACGCCGCCATACTCCACTCCATGAACGCAACGCTGGGCTCCGGGTTCGTCGCCCTGGGCCTGACGGTCTCGCTGCTCGGCGTCCTCAACACCGTGCGGGGCCTCGCCACCCGCAGTGCGGTCCACCTGGCGCGGACCCGCTGGTACGTCGCCGCCGTGGCGGTTGCCGCCGTCGGCCAGTTCGCCGTCATGGAGCGGGCGCTCATCACCCGCGACTTCACCATGGCGTTCGTGGCTCAGCACGGCAGCCACCGAACGCCGGCCCTGTTCAACGTGGCGACGCTCTGGTCGGTACTCGAGGGCTCGATCCTGCTGTGGGTGCTGATCCTGGTCGGCTACCTCGTGCTGGTCGCCTGCCGCTTCCGGGACCGCCTCACCGACCCGATGGTCGGCTGGGTGCTGCTCGTGATGCTGGTCGCCTGCACCTTCTTCTTCCTGCTCCTGGCCGGCCCGGCCCACCCGTTCGGCCGGTTCGACCCGTGGCCCGGATTCGACGGCCCCGGACCCAACCCGCTGCTCCAGAACCACGTACTCATGGCGTTCCACCCGCCGGTGTTGTACCTCGGATACGTCGGGTTCACGGTGCCGTTTGCCTTCGCCGTCGCGTCGCTCGCCACCGGCCGGTTGGGCGAGGGCTGGCTGCTCGAGACCCGCCGCTGGACGCTGCTGGCCTGGGGCTGCCTCACGGTCGGGATCCTGTTGGGTGCCTGGTGGTCGTACGAGGTGCTCGGCTGGGGTGGCTACTGGGCGTGGGACCCGGTCGAGAACGCCTCGCTCCTGCCGTGGCTGACCGGCACCGCCTACCTCCACTCGGTCATGGTGCAGGAACGTCGGGGGATGCTGCGGGTCTGGAACCTGTCGCTGTTGTGCTCCACGTTCGCACTCACGATCCTCGGCACGTTCCTGACCCGCTCGGGGGTCGTCGAGTCGGTGCATTCGTTCACCGAGTCCGGGATCGGGCCCATGTTCCTCGCCTTCTTCGCCGTGATCGTGGCGACCGCCGTAGGCCTCGTCGCCTGGCGGGGTGACGACCTGCGGGCCGAGGGGTCGATCGACTCGCCGGTGTCGCGAACCGGGGCGTTCCTCGCCAACAACCTGCTCTTCGGGGCATTCGCCTTCGTGGTGCTGCTCGGCACGATGTTCCCACTCCTCATCGAGACCATCAACGGGAGCCGCATCTCGGTCGGCAACCCCTACTTCGATCGCATGACCATGCCGATCGGATTCCTGCTCCTGTTCCTGATGGCCGTGGCGCCGGCCCTGCCATGGGGGCGGGCGGACACCGAGGTGCTGGGAAAGCGGCTCCAGTGGCCGGTCGTCGCCGGTGTGGCCGCCATGGTCGTCGCCGTGGCACTCGGCGGACGCGGGTGGGCGACGGTGCTGGCTGTAGGCCTCGCCGGGTTCGCCAGTGGTGGTGCGGTGCGCCAACTGGCGCTGGCGGTGCGCTCCCGGGGGCTGCGTGGGTTCGTCGGCCGGTCGAGCGGTGGGATGATCGTGCACATCGGGGTGGCGATCGTGGCCGTGGCGTTGGCCTGTTCGTCGTCGTATGTGCGACAGGCCGAGGTGGGTTTCATGGAACCGGGCGACCGGTCCGTGTTTGCCGGCCACGAGCTGGTCTTCGACGGACTCGAGCGGGTCGAGTTGGCCGAGAAGAACGAGATGCGGGTGCGGGTCCTCGTCGACGGCGACCTGTTCACGCCGGCGATCACGTACTTTCCGTTCGCCGGACAGACCATCGGCACGCCGACCACCCGCTCGACCTGGCGGGACGACCTGCAGCTCTACGTGCTGTCTGTGCCCGAGAAGGAAGGTGACGCCACGAAGGTGTGGGTCACCGTGCAGCCGCTCGTCTGGTGGCTCTGGTACGGCGGCGGGGTCATGGCGTTCGGGACGCTGTTGGCCGCCGTGCCCGACCGGCGCCGGCGTCGCGACGAAGAACCTGTAGGGCGAGTGCCTGCCGCCGACGTGGAGGTTCCGAAGTGAGCCCGGTGCGCAGTGCGGCGATCGCGGTGGGCCTGGTGCTGGCCGCGCTGGTCGGCGTGATGGCCACGCGTGATTCCGGCCACGGGTCCGTGTCGACGCACCTGGTCGGGCAGCCGGCTCCACCGCTGGTCGGCACCGCCATCGACGGCGAGGAGTGGGACCTCGACGCCCAGCGGGGCCGCTGGGTGCTCGTCAACTTCTTCTCCACGACCTGCGTGCCGTGCATCGTCGAGCACCCCGAACTGGTGGCGTTCGCCGAGGCCCACGCCGATGCCGACGATGTCCGGATCGTGAGCGTGGCATTCGATGACTCGGCGGCGGCAGTCGAACGGTTCTTTCGTGAGCAGGGCGGCGGCTGGCCGGTGCTGGCTGCAGGAACCGGGCACATCGCCGTCGACTGGGGGGTCATCGCCGTCCCCGAGTCGTACCTGGTCTCTCCATCGGAGCACGTGGCCGCCAAGGTCATCGGCGGGGTGAAGGCCGATGAGCTCGAGGCGCTGCTGGCCGAGGCGAGCGGCTCATGAGCCGGGTCCCGGGATCCCGTCGGGCGGTCTGGGCGCTGCTGCTGGTCGTCGGGGTCGCCACGCTGGTCGTGGCCGAGGTGGCCGAACGTCCGCCGCTCACCAACGCCGACCGTGCACACCAGTTGTCCCGGGAGTTCGCCTGCCCGGTGTGCTCAGGCCAGTCGGTGGCCGAGTCCAATGTGCCCATCGCCCGCACCATCCGGGCGTCGATCGCCTCGATGGTCGACGGTGGCTCCACCGACGACGACATCCGCACGATGCTCGTCGCCCGCTTCGGCGAGGACATCGACTACACGCCGGGCGGCAGCGGCCTGACCGGCCTCGTCTGGGTGCTGCCGGTGCTCGTCGCCGGCGCTGCGCTGGCGGGGGTGGTGCTCGCCATGCGCCGCTGGAAGGGGAGCGGAGAGGGGGAGGGCGGATCGGCTCCGGTCCGGCCCCTCGTGCTGGCCGGAGTGGGCATCGTGGCCTTGCTGGCAGGCGTGCTCGTGGCCCAGTTCTCGGGAAGCCGGGGGCTGGGCGACTCGCTGTCGGGCGACATCCGCCTGTCGACCCGCACCCTGCTCATCGAAGCGGGCGTGGCGCCGACCGACGAGGCCATCGCCCTTTACACACAGGTTCTCGAACTCCAACCTTCCAACGCCGAGGCATTGGCCTACCGGGGCTGGGCGCACCGCCGCAGCGGCGACGCCGTAGCCGCCAGGTCCGACCTCGAGGCAGCAGTCGAGTCCGATCCCACGTACCCCGATGCCCGGGTGTTCCGGGCCTCGCAGCGCCTTGCCGACGGCGATGCCAACGGCGCCGCCCAGGACCTCGTGATCCTCGACTCCCTCGACGCCCGGCCGATCGTCGGCGACCTGCTGGAGGCAACCCGGCTACGCGAGCGGGTGGCGACGGCGCTGACCGACGGCGGCGCGCTCCTGGGCGCGCTCGACCTGCTCGACTCCGGCCTCGCCGTCGACCCGGAGGCTGCCGGTCTGCTCGCCGAGCGGGGCTGGCTGCTGGCCCGCACCGGCGAACCGGAGTTGGTCGACATCGGTGTCGTGAGCCTCGACGAGGCCGTGGCGGCCGATCCGGTCCACCCCCACGCTCTGGCCTACCGGGCCATCGTGCGCTCGGTGCTCCTGGGCGACTCCGCCGGCGCCACCGCCGACGCCACCGAGTTCGCATCGCTGCCCGACCAGCCACCAGACCTCGTCGCCCTCCTCGAATCCGAGGGCCTGGCCGGCTAGCGGTTGTGGCCCGGGTGGGCGAGGTAGCGGCCGTCCGTGATCCGGCCTTGTTCGACGTCGAGTTCCCAGACCGAGCCCATGGCGCAGCCCCGGGCGCCACCCACCTGCATGCCGTCGACCATCAGGTCGCGTAGCACCTCGGGGATCACGTCGGCGTGGCTATACAGGACGGAGAGGTCGCCGCCTGCCCTGGCCAGTTCCCGGACCAGTTCCGTCGTCGCCGACGGCGCCCAGCAGAACGTCGGGGTCGATGCGCCCCGCCCGGTCGACGCCGACCACCGTGGACGGTCCCTCCCGGTCGGCACAGAGGCGCACGGCGGAGTGCTCGAGGGCGGCGAGCACGGAGTGTGATCTCCGGCCTTCGGGATCCCGACGGGCCGCCCCGTGGCAGGCCATGGCGATCGACTCCGTCGCCCCCGAGGTGAACACCACCTCCCGGCTGTGGGCGCCCAGCAGGTCGGCCACCTGTTGGCGGGCCACCTCGACGGCATGGCGGGCGGTCAGCCCCTCCTCGTGGATGCGTCCCGGATCGGCACACAGTTCGAGGGCAGTCGTCAGCGCCTCCCGGGCCGCAGGGCGCAAGGGAGAGGTCGAAGCGTGATCGAGGTAATGGCGGGCCATTGGAGTCGGGAGTCCGGGAACACCCGGCTAGTTGGGGAGAGGCCGGGCGCTCACGCCGTGACCTCGGTGATGCAGACGCTGTCGCCCATCGGGAGGGACGAGGACAGGTCGGTCTCGGCGTCGCCGTAGAGGGCGCCGAGCATCCCCCGCACGAGGCCCCGGTCGACGGCGCAGATCACCGGATGTTCGATGGGGGCACCGCCGAACGGGCAGTGCTCTGAGACGATGCGCAGCTGGTCGCCGCCGGTGCGCTCGGCCCTGGCGGCAAAGCCGTGGGCGGTGAGGGCATCAGCCACGGCATGCATCGCAGACTTGAACGATTGGCGCACCTCTTCGGCCCCGATCGACTCGGCCATCGAGCGCCCCACCTCGGCACCCACCTCCTCAGCCATAGCCTCGGCCTGGTCGGAAGGCAGCAGGGCCAGCGCCCTGCCCAGCAGTCCGATGAGCACGGTGTCCTGGCGGACCGGCAGTTCGAGGGGCGTACCCGGATCGGCCACCCGATAGTGCTTGGACGGCCTGCCGGCGGTGGCGCCCTCCGGTCGCACGATGGCGACCTCGAGGTAGCCACCCGATGCCAACTTGTCGAGGTGGTGGCGGGCCACGTTGGGGTGCAGGTCGAAGCGCTCAGCGGCCTCGGCTGCCGTAACCCCGGCAGACGATTCACGGGCGTGCAGGTAGATGTCGCGGCGTGTCGGATCGCCGAAGGCGCTGGTGATCGCCGTGACCGCTGCGCCGAACTCTGTAGGCGTGAGGGGTGCCCCATCCACCCGGTTAGCCTACCGAACCCGGCACACGGCCTCCCGAGCGAAGGCACGCCAGACCGGTATTACCACAGAATCAGCCCGCCGAAACGCCAGGAATCCCGTGACCGCAACCCATGACCAGGTCACCGAAACCCAGGTTACCGAGGCGCTCCGGCCCGTCCAGGACCCGGAACTCCGCCGCAGCATCGTCAGCCTCGGCATGGTCCAGAACATCACCATCGCCGGCGGCACTGTCGGCGTCACCATCGCCCTCACCGTGCCCGGTTGTCCCCTCAAGGCCGAGATCCAGCGCTCCGTCAGCGAGGCCGTCGCCCCACTCGACGGCGTCGGTTCGGTGACCGTCGAGTTCACCGTCATGACCGACGAGCAGCGCGAAGCCGTCCGCACGATGGTCCACGGTGATCCAGCCGCAACTGCCGGCACCAACGCCGCCCACGGGCACTCAGATGGTCGTGAGATCCCGTTCGGCAAGGCTGGCAGCCGAACACGGGTGCTGCTCATCGCATCAGGCAAGGGAGGTGTCGGCAAGTCGTCGATCACCACCAACCTGGCCGTGGCGCTTGCCCAACGAGGCCGCGACGTCGCCGTCATCGACGCCGACGTATGGGGCTTCTCCATACCGCGCATGCTCGGCACCGACCAGCCGCCCGTGGTAATCGACGAGATGCTCGTCCCGCCCGAGGCCCACGGCGTGCGTTGCATCTCCATGGGGTTCTTCGCCGACGAGGACCAGCCCATCATCTGGAGGGGCCCGATGCTCCACAAGGCCCTCGAGCAGTTCCTCACCGACGTCTACTGGGACGAGCCCGACTACCTGCTCGTCGACCTGCCTCCCGGCACCGGCGACATCTCGATCTCGCTGGCGGGCTTCCTGCCGACCGCCGAGATGTACATCGTCACCACGCCACAGCCGGTCGCCCAGAAGGTCGCACTGCGGGCCGCACACATGGCCGAGAAGGTACGCATCACCGTGAGGGGCGTCATCGAGAACATGTCCTGGTTCACCGGCGACGACGGCACCCGCTACGAACTGTTCGGCTCCGGCGGCGGTGCCGAGCTCGCCGAACAGATAGGCGTGCGCTTCGTCGGCCAGGTGCCTCTCATCCCCGAAATGCGCGAGGGCTCCGACACCGGCAACCCCGTCGCCGCCCGGCCCGACACCGAGGCGGGCGGCGTGTTTGCCGAGATGGCCCGGGTGCTCGACGAGGAGATGCAGGCCACCAAGCGCACCCACCCCGAACTGAAGTTGCTCTCGTAACCCACCCGGAGAAGAGGAAGCACCATGGACATCCGCATCGGCGTCGTCAACACCGCCAAGGAACTCGCCCTCGAACTGCCCGACGACACGGACGGCGCGAGATTGAAGGCCGACGTCGAGGCCGCCGTGGGCGAAGGGTCGGTGCTCTGGCTCACCGACGCCAAGGGCCGTACCGTCGGCGTCCCGGCCGACAAGGTCGCCTACGTCGACATCGACCCCGGCGACGGCACCAAGTCCTTCGGCTTCAGCTGAGCCGGGTCCAGAGGCGTCGCCCCACCGCCCGTAGGCTCCCCCCATGGCGACCCTGGCCGAGCTGTGTCGGTCCCAGACCGACCTCACCGAGGCCGAGGTAGCCCACCTCCAGGACCTGACCGGCTCATGGGGCCTGCTCGCCGACCTCTCCTTCGCCGACCTGCTCCTGTACGCACCGGAGACCGAAGAGACCGAGGTGCCGCTGGTGTTGCTCGGCCACGTCCGGCCCACCACCGGCACCACCCTCTACCGGGCCGACCTCGTCGGCCAGGTGTTCCGGCGAAGTCGCCGGCCGCTGATCGCCGAGTGCCTCGAGGAGGGGCGCATCGTGGAGGGCAGCGTGCATGTCGGTGTCGACCGCGACATCTCGCTCAAGGCGGTGCCGGTCCGTCGTGGCGACACAACCGTCGCCGTCCTGGCCCGTGAACGCAGTCGTCCCGGCGACCGGCCGATGGGCGAACAGGAACGCACCTACCTGTCGGTATTCGACCGCTTCGCCAACATGCTCGAACGCGGCGAGTTTCCGTTCCGCGACGAGGAACGCTTCCGGCACCGCACCCCCCGTGTGGGCGACGGGCTGCTGCTCGTCGACCGCGAGGGCCGCATCGAGTTCGCCTCGCCGAACGCCGTGTCGGTGATGCACCGGCTCGGGATGCACCGGGCTGTCGTCGGTGCCCGCCTCGACGACTCGGGCCTCGGCGCCGAGATGCTCCGCTCGGCGTTCGCCAAGCGCACCTCCGTCATCGAAGAGGTCGTCCGGGGTTCTGAGGCCACCATCGTCAGCCACTGCCTCCCGCTGCTGGACGAGGGTCGGGCCACGGGCGCGATCGTGCTGGTCCGCGACGTCACCGACCTGCGCCGTCGTGATCGCCTGCTCGTATCGAAGGATGCCACCATCCGCGAGGTCCACCACCGGGTCAAGAACAACCTCCAGACCATCTCGTCGCTGCTGCGGCTCCAGGCCCGACGGCTCACCTCCAAGGAGGCCCGTGCTGCGGTCGAGGAGTCGGTTCGTCGGATCGGCGCCATTTCGGTCGTCCACGATGCCCTGGCGCAGAGCGCCGACCACGACGTGTCGTTCACCGAGATCGTCAAGCCCCTGGTGCGGGCGGTCGAGGAGAGTGTCTCGATGCCCGAGCGGCCACTGCACTTCGGGGTGACGGGTGACGCCGGCATCCTCCCCGCCCAGGTCACCACCACGCTGGCCGTGGTTGTCACCGAACTGATCCAGAACGCCGTAGACCACGCCTTCATCGGATCTTCCGCCCCGGAGGGCGGGTCGCCGGGCCGGGTCGAGATCTTGCTCGATCGAAGGCCCGACCTGCTCGCCGTCGACGTCGTCGACGACGGTGTCGGACTGCCCGAGGACTTCGACCCCTCAGACGCCACCGGCCTCGGCCTCACCATCGTGCGGACCTTCGTCGAGGTGGAACTGGGGGGCACAATCCACCTTCGCCCCGGCGACGAGAGCGGAACGGTTGCCGAGGTTCGGATCCCCGCCAGCCGGCTGGTCAGCCCGCTCGACGACGCCCGTGATCCGCGAAGGTGACCCGCCCCTGAATCGCCGGGCGCACGTCTGCCGCTAGGTTCGCCGGGAATGGACAGCGACCAGGCCGCCCGCCCTCTCGTGATCGCCCACCGGGGCGACTCGGCGAACCATGTCGACAACACAGTCGGTGCCTACCGCTCGGCGCTCGAACAGGGTGCCAACTGGGTCGAACTCGATGTGCGTCGTACAGCCGACGACGTCCTGGTGGCCCACCACGACGCCCACCTCGCCGACGGGCGCCTCATCCGTGAACTGGCCGCAGCCGACCTGCCCGACGCGGTCCCCACCCTGGCCGAGGCGTTCGAGGCGTGCGAGGGCATGGGCGTCAACGTCGAGGTCAAGCACCTCCCCGGTGATCCGGACCACGCCGACGTCCACCTCGTCTGCGACGCGGTTGCCGGACTCTCCGCCGCCTACCGTCCACCCGAGCAGCTGCTCATCTCGTCGTTCGACATCGCCGCCGTCGACATGATCCGGGACACCGACTCCGGCCTGCCGACCGGCTGGATCGTGGCCGAGCGTTATACCGCCGACCTGATCCTCGAGCGCACCGTCGCCCACGGACACGGCACGGTCTGTCCATGGGACGGGCTCGTCGACCAGCACCTGGTCGAACACGCCCGGGATCGCGGCCTCCGGGTGGTGGTGTGGACGGTCGACGATCCCGACCGCATGGCCGAACTGGCCGGCTGGGGCGTCGACGGGATCATCAGCAACGATCCGGGACTCCTGCGCCGAACCCTGGATTCATAGCAGCGGCGGCTACGAGAACGCAGACGACCCGAGGGGAACGACAAGGTCCAGGGCGTCGGGCACGTGGCGAAACCTGAGTTCCTCGGCATCGCCGAGGTGGTCGCCGTCGACCTGCCACGGCACCGGCCGGTGGGGGACCAGCAGCGCCTCGGCAACGTCGGTGCGCACGTCGACGATCGTGCTGCCGGCGACGCTGCCACCCATCCCCGCTGCCGCGGCCAGTACCGGCAACAGCCTGCCCGGTGCAAGCGATGTGAAGGTCACCATGGCGAGTGGCGTGTCGAGCCGGGTCTCTGGTGCCAGCGAGAGGCCACGCGTGCCGAGGTACGTGTAGGGGTCGGTGTTGAGGCACACGGCCATCAGCCCCTCGACGGCTGCCTCCTCGCCGAGGTGGTCGACATCGTCCGTGTCGTCGCCCGGCGCTTCGTGGACAGACCTCGTCGAAACCCGGAAGGCGGGGCTGCGACGGTCGTAGTGGCGGACCCAGGTGTCGACCGCGGCAACCACGAACAGCGGGTGCCCGGCGAAGCGCTTGAGCAGACCACCCCTGCGCTCTACCTGTTCGACCACAGCGGCATCGAAGCCGATGCCGGCGTGGAACAGGAAGTAGCGGTCGTTGACGCAGCCCAGACCCACGCGCCTGAACGAGCCGGCCTCCATGGCGTCGAGCAGCGCACCGGTTGCCTCCACCGGATCGTCGGGAAGGCCGAGGGTGCGGGCGAACACGTTTGTCGACCCGCCCGGCACGGCGGCGAGGGCGGTATCTGTGCCCGCCAGTCCGTTGGCTGCCTCGTTGAGGGTGCCGTCTCCGCCGAGTACAACGACCACGTCCATGCCGTCGTTGGCGGCGCTCTGGGCCAGGCGGGTGGCGTGGCCACGCCGGCTGGTGGCGGCCACCTCGAGGCGGTGGTCGGCCGACAGGGCCTTCTGGATCACGATCCGGGTTCGGGCCGTGACCGACGAGGCCGACGGGTTGACCACGAGCAGGATCTTCATGTCAGCGAGGGTAACGGCGCTGCGCTCGTCGTGGATCGGTTGTCGGCCTCGAACGGCCCACCGCTCGAGACCAGGTCGTCGAACGTGACGCATTTCGCTTTTGGCTGATGGCGGGAAAGCGCCGCGTAGCGGCCAGACTCCAATGCTATGAACGTCGTCGTATGTGTCAAGCAGATCCCCGACCCGGCAGACCCGGGTCAGATGGACCCCGAAACCCGGACCCTCAAGCGGGACGTCAAGCTCATCCTGGATGAGTCCGACTCCTACGGGGTCGAGATGGGCCTCCAGTTGGTGGATGCCGCCGGCGAAGGCGAGGTCGTCCTCGTCTCGATGGTGCCGAACAGCGAGGTGGGCGGGCTCCGCACCGCACTCGCCATGGGTGCCGGAAGCGCCGTCCTCGTCAGCGACGAGGCACTGGCCGGCTCCGACGCCCTCTCGACCGCCAAGGTCCTTGCCGCCGCCATCCGACGCTGCGAACCCGACCTCGTCCTCACCGCCACCGAGTCGAGCGACGGCTACACCGGCACCGTGCCCGTGCAGATCGCCGAACTACTCGACCTGCCGTCGGTCACGTTCGCCAAGTCGATCGAGGTCTCGGGCGACACCGCCACGGTGCAGCGCCAGACCGAGGACGGCTACGACGTGATCGAGTGCAGCCTGCCCTGTGTCGTCTCGGTCACCGCCGGCGTCGTCGAGCCCCGCTACCCGTCGTTCAAGGGGATCATGGCGGCCAAGAACAAGCCGGTCGACGAACTCGACCTCGCCGCACTCGGGATCGATCCGGCCACCGTCGGTTGGACCGGCGCCCGCCAGGAGATCGTCGCCACCGCCGAGGCACCCGCCGGTGAGGCCGGCGAGATCATCCACGACGAGGGCGACGCCCACGAACGCATCCTTGCGTTTCTCGACGACCTGAAGATCCTGTAGGAGGCCGCTGTGGGAATCTCGAAGATCTGGATATACGGCGAGTCGACCGGCGGGGTCGTCTCCACCGCAACCCTCGAGTTGCTGGCCAAGGCCCGCACCATCGGGGACACCGTCGAGGTCGTCGTCCACGGCGACGCCTCAGCCGTGGCCGCCGAACTCGGCGAGCACGGTGCGTCCACCGTCCTGTCGGTCGGCGAACTCGGCGACGGCCTGCCCGGCCCCCGCGTCGCTTCGGCGATGGCCACAGCGATCGACGCCGGCAACGGCCCCGACGTGCTGCTCTTCGCCACCAGCTACGACGGCCGCGACGTGGCCGGGCGCCTGTCGGCCAAGATCGACGCACCGGTCATCACCAACGTGGTGGACCTCACGGTCGACGGCGACCGCCTGCTGGGCGTCGAGTCGATCTTCGGTGGTTCGCTCGACATCTCGACCGGCTTCACCGGTGACGGCACCGCGATCTTCCTCGTGCGTCCCAAGTCCTTCGCAGCCGAATCGGCCGGTGGCGCTGCCGCTGCGGTCGACAGCCTCGAGGGCGGCGACCTCGGCAACACAGGCGGCTCGACCGTCAAGGACCGCTTCGCCGAGGAGAGCACGGGCCCCAAGTTGGACGAGGCCGCCATCGTCGTTTCGGGCGGCCGTGGCCTCGGCTCAGCCGAGCACTACGAGTTGATCGAGACGCTGGCCGGCCTCCTCAAGGGTGCCGCCGGTGCCTCGCGTGCCGTGGTCGACGCCGGCTGGGTGCCGTATTCGTACCAGGTGGGCCAGACCGGCAAGGTCGTGAAGCCGGCGGTCTACCTGGCCTGCGGCATCTCGGGCGCCACGCAGCACCTGGTGGGGATGAAGGGCTCAGCCAACATCATCGCCATCAACAAGGACGAGGAGGCCCCCATCTTCGGCGTGGCCGACCTCGGCATCGTCGGCGATCTCCACAAGGTCGTCCCGAAGCTCATCGAGGCCCTCCAGGCCCGAGCCTGATCCACGGCGGGGCGTTGTCCCGCCTACCCTCCCCGGTCGACCGCCTCGAGGGCCCAGGCCAGGCCGTCGGCCGGATCCTCGACAGCCATCTGCAGGTGCCAGCCCTGTGGCACGTGGCCGTCGTCCCACAGCCACCACCGGAGTTCGCCCACGGCATCCCCGAGCTCGTCGGGATCGGGAGGCCAAGGCGCCTCGTCGCCGGAGGCGTCGTCCAACAGGCCCACCAGCGTGGCCGCACACCACCAGGCCTCGAAGCGTCCACGGGCCGCACCGCGACGCCGACCGTGCGCCCCGCCGGAAGCGGCCGCCCAGGCCATCCGGCCCAGCGCCTCGTCGGGATCGATCCGTCGCACCCGCAGCCCGGAGGGGCCGAGGGCGGCCACCGCCTCGGGCACCGTTCCCTGCACGCAGACCGCCCTGGACGTCCCGTCGGACTCGGTTGACCAGGTACGAACGAGGTCGCGGAGCGCTTCGACACCGGGGTCGACCAGCGGCGTGCCGGCATCTGGCAGGTCCGCGACCACGAGGGGACCCGTCGGCGGCACCGGATCCTCGATGGCGTAGGGACCGATCACCGGGCCGTCACAGGCCGGCTCCCAGGTGGCCAGACGGAGTGGCAGACCCAGTGGGTCGGTGTCGAAGGTGAGGCTCGAAAGGTCCTCTCCCCGTGCCACCCGTTCGTGGGCGACGGTCGCCCGCAGCGGCCCGTCCGGCAGGTGGTCGGCCAGGTCCACCCAGGCGTGATCCGAGGCGGCGACCTCGGCCAGGGGAGCAATGCCGAATCGGGTGGCGTCACGACATACCGCCCTGGCCGAGAACGCAGCCGGTGCCTGGAGGGCGAGACGGTGGTCGGAGTGGTCTGCCGCCGGCCAGACCTGATGCCCGCGTTCGACGGCGAGACGCGAGCGTTCGGCCACCTGTTCCACGGTTGACCAGTCTCCGGCGCTACAGGCCTCGTCGATGAGCCGCAGCAGGCCGTCGAGGTCACCCTTGAGCAACAGCTCGTCGAGCTTCGAGTTACTCAAAGCAGCGGCCACGGTATGCGCCGACCGGAGGGGTCGATCGGGAGCACCCCGTCCTCACCCAGGGCCGCGGCACGCGTCAGCACGGCGTCGCGTTCGAACGGGTCGAGCAGTGCAGCCAGCGCCTCCGGGAGGCCGTCCCGAACGAGGCGGTCGAGGTCGGCCAGAAGGGCGTCTGCCAGCGGCTCGCCTCCCCAGTCCCAGATCACGGTTCGCACCTTGAACTGGTGGTGGAAGCAGAGGGCGTTGTCGACCGCCCAGACGTCGCCGTCGTCGCCCAGCAGCACGTGGCCGGCCTTCCGGTCGGTGCTGTTGGCGACGAGGTCGAACGCCGCCAGCCGCCGAAGCGCCGCAACATGTTGCGGGTCGTCCCGGAGCGTGAAGAAGTGCTGGTCGTAGTCACACGGCACGTACAGCTGGATCGAACCCTCGCCGAGCGGGCCGTCGCGCACCACGGTCGGCGGGATGAGCCCCCAACCGAGATGTCGGGCCAACTCCCATGCGGCCGCCTCCCGACGGTAGATGCCGGGAGGGAAGTCGTGCAGCGGGCGTTCGCCCCGAGCGGGCTTGTAGACACCCTGCAGAAGGAGGTCGCCGTGTCGCACGTCGACGAGGAAGGTGGCGTTCGACGACCATGGCATGCGGCCCAGAACCTCGATCTCGCCGCAGCGGAGTGCCTCTTCGGCGATGTCGTCGCCGATAGGGGGCCGGGGTCGGAACGGGCTCTCGGTGACCTCGGCGCCGGCCCCCGGAGCGCCCTCAGTTGGCACAGGGGCACCAGCCCTCGTTTGCCGCCTCGAGGGGGGCGCCACACCATTGGCAAGGTGGTCGCCCGGCGGCCACGAGGTCCCTGGCCCGCACGATGAAGGCCAACACCTGTTCGCGTCGGAGTGGGAACCGAGCTTCGGCCGGGACGGCATCTTCGTCTCGGAGAAGCTCCTGCACCGTCAGCACCAGACGGTCGGTGGACTGCTGGTAGGTGACGCCGAGGTTCCCGATCACCCAGGCCGGTTCGTCTGGTTCGAGGAACTCCGGTGTGTCGTCGGCGCCGGCCGGCGGCTCGGGAACCTCGGGAAGGTCGTCGAGGAGGCCGTCGAGGAACTCGGCCAGGCCGGCCACCTGCTGCTTCTCGAGCTTCAGCGACACGACCTCGTTGCCCCGGCGGGCCTGGAGGAAGAAGACGCGGCGACCCTGGGGCCCGACGGTGCCTGTCGTGAAGGCGTCGGTGTCGTCCCAGTCGATCTCAGGCCGGTCCATCGCAGGCGACGCTATCCCGGGTCCGGCGTCGGTTCTGCCTTCATCTGAAGGGCACGGGCGGCACCCATCTGGTCGAGGTAGACCAGCATCTCCTGGGTGTTCGACGCCGGGTCCAGGATGCGTGCCCGGTAGGCGTCGATCACCACCTGCTGGACGGCCGGGTCGTGCGGGTCGGCCAGCCAGGCCCAGTCGGCGAGGTGGCAGGCCTGGGCCACGTCCGCCTCGAGGCGGTCCCGGGCGGCGGCCACGAGCGCGCCGGTGCCTCCGGCCAGGTCGGCGATCGTCTGCGCCTGGTCGGCGAGCGGGGCGGGTGACCAGTGCGAGGGGATGTCGTCCCACCAGCCGGTCCAGCGCTTGATGACCATCTTGGCGATGTCCTGCGGCGTCACGTACTGGACCTTGAGCGTGGCGTGGCCGGCGAAGCGCTCGGGCCAGTCGAGCGTGTCCACGATGAGGTCCTTGCGGAGGCGCCGGTTCAGCCCGTCGACGACGTGCTCGATGATGTGCTCGATGGCGTCGGCGTGGATGCCCAACTCCGACCTGATGAGGTCCGGGTCGGTGATCTCGCCGCCGTGGCCGGGGAACAGGAGGAGCGGCCCGAGGCCCGCCATCTCGCGTAGCGCCGCGACCCACTCGTCCGTGCCGCGCTGGACCCGCTTGCCGTTGCCGAGGTTCGGGAGGAAGCCCTGGTAGTAGTCGGCGCTGTAGAGGGCCCGGCGGTCGGGGAGCCAGGTGTACGCCTGGTCGTCGGTCTCCGCCGGGTGGTGGACGACGTGGACCGGTTCCCCTCCGACCTCGAGTTCGATGCGGTCCTCGAACTCGACCGTCGGCCACACGAAGTCGTCCCGACCGGCCGGGAGGTGGGCGGGTGGCTGGTTCATGTACCTCGCAACCATCCCGCGCAGGCGCGTGTAGTACTCGAACCTCCGGGCGACGCCCTCGTGGGCGACGATCCGGGGGCCTCCGGCGACGATGGTGGCCTCGTCCTCCATGAGGGCCCAGGTGCCGTAGGCGTGGTCGACGTGGCCGTGGCTGTAGACGATCGTGTGGATCGGGGCATCGGACACCGACCGGATCGCCTCGAGCAGCGCCGGACCCCCGGGTGCCATGGCGGTGTCGCAGACCACGAGCCCATCGTCGGTCTCGAAGACAGCGGAGTTGACGATCGGGAGGCGCACCAGCCACGACCTGGGGGCGACCTCGACGACCCGGGTCCTGGCCCTGAGGTCCTCGACGGCCTGCTGGTGGTCCCGCTTGAACATCGCCGTGGCGGCGGACCGGGAGTAGTCGCCGCCGAACGCTCCTCCCTCGGCGATGCGGCTCAGGAGTTCCGGGTCGGCCAGGGCGAGGTCGATGCGTGCCGCCGTGCAGGCCTCGAGGTCGAGTTCGATGAGGTCGTCGGGGTCGGTCATCGGGTGCCCCGGACCTTGTTCACGAGGGGGCCAGGCCGGTGAGAGGCCCGTGGGTGTTGACCGCCAGCACGATGGGATGGTTGTCGGTGTGGAGCACGGCGCTGATCGAACAGGTGCCGACGGTGAGTCGTTGGAACAGGTCGAGGGGGGTGCCGAGCGATGCCGCCAGCGCCGCCTTGATGGTGTCGGCGTGCGAGACGCACACGATCGTGCCGTCGGGGTGGGCGGCGACCAGGTCGGCTACCTGGCCGGTCATGCGTGCCTGCATCTCGGCGAACGACTCGCCGCCGGGGAACCGGAACTGGGACGGCTGGCGCTGCACGGTCCGCCAGGCCTTCAACTTGTAGAGGTCCTTGAGGCGGCGGCCGGTCCACCTGCCGAAGTCGCATTCGTTCAGGCCGCGTGCGGTGCGCACCCGTAGGCCGAGTGCCCGGGCGATCGGTGCAGCGGTCTCTCGCGCCCGTTCCATCGGCGAGGCGTACACGGCGGCCACGCCCCCTCCCGGGAACCGGGAGGCGCCATCGGCGAGGTGTCCGGCGACCGTCGTCGCCTGCTCGACGCCCTCTTCGGCGAGGTGCAGGCCGGGGGCCCGGCCAGGCAGGCTGGTACCCGTGGTCGGGGTCCGGCCGTGGCGGACGTAGAGCACGAGCGTCGATGGCATGGCGGTCCAACCTACATTGCAGTTGTGGACCGACTCCGAGCCCTGGCCGAACTGGGAGACGATGTGATCGAATGCCGGGCGTGCCCTCGCCTGGTCGCCTGGAGGGAGCAGGTGGCGGTCGAGAAGCGGGCGGCCTACCGGGATCAGGACTACTGGGGGCGTCCCGTACCCGGCTTCGGTGACCCCGGAGCACGCATCCTGATCGTCGGGCTGGCACCGGCGGCCCATGGTGCCAACCGGACCGGCCGGGTGTTCACCGGCGATCGGTCCGGCGACTTCCTCTTCGCGGCGCTGTACCGCGCCGGCCTCGCCAACCAGCCCGGGTCCGACCATGTGGACGACGGCCTCGAGCTCACCGACGTGTTCATCACGGCACCGGTCAAGTGCGCACCGCCGGCCAACAAGCCGACGGGGGAGGAGCGTTCGGCGTGTCGACCATTCTTCGTGCGCGAGGTCGGTGCGCTGGCCGACGTGAAGGTCATAGTGGTGCTCGGACAGATCGGCTATGTGGCCGCAGCTGCCGAGTTCGGCCTGTCGCCACGACCGAAGTTCGGCCATGGGGTCGAAGCGCCGTTGTCGGACGGGCGGACCCTTCTCTGCTCGTTCCACGTTTCGCAGCAGAACACCTTCACCGGGCGTCTCACCGAGCAGATGTTCGACGCGGTACTCGATCGGGCCAGGGTGCTCGCCGGTGCGTGAGCCGCGACCGGTAGCCTCACCGCCGTGAACCGTGCGAACCGCCTGCTTCCCGTCGCCCTGGCAGCACTGCTCCTGGTCGGCTGCGCCAGTTCAGGTGTCCCGGAGGGCTGGAACGAGCAGGTCGACGAGACCGGCAGGGGCCTGGCAGAGCGCAACTTCATCGATGCCTGCATCGAGGCCAACGACGACCTGAGTGAATCGAGGGCCACGTCGCTGTGCGAGTGCATACTCGCCGAGGTGCAGGGAAGCGCCACCTATGCGGACTTCGAGCAGCTCAGCAAGAACGTCAAGGACAACAGCGACGCTGTCACCGAGAGCGGCCTGCGTGACATGTTCCCCTGGTTCACCGACGCCGTCGACGCCTGCGCCACCTGAGCCGACTGGCGGGGACATGAGCGCCTTCCCGACGTTCCCACGGGGGCTCACGGCGCCGATCCTCACCCCGTTCGAGGACGAAGGTCCGGTTTCGCACGGCCGCTACGTCGAACACGCCCGGAGACTGCTCGACGGGGGGTGCGTGGCGCTGGTGCCCTTCGGTACCACCGGAGAGGCCCTGTCCGTCGGCATCGACGAGCGCACGGCCGCCCTCGAGGCGCTGCTGGACGGTGGCGTCGATCCGTCGCTGCTGATGCCCGGCACGGGACTCACCAACGTCCCCGACACGGTCCACCTCACCCGGCACGCCGTCGGGGCGGGTTGCGCCGCCACCCTGGTGCTGCCCCCCTTCTACCTGAAGGACCCGTCCGACCAGGGGCTCGTCGACCACCTCGAGGCCGTGATCGCCGGCGTCGACGACGACCGCCTCCGAATCGTGCTGTACCACATCCCCCAGGTGGCCGGCGTGGGCTGGCCGGTCGACGTCGCCCGACGCCTCCACGAGGCCCATCCCGACACGGTCGTCGGCGTCAAGGACTCGTCCGGCGACTGGGACAACACGGCGGCCTTCTTCGGCATCGACGGTTTGGCGGTGTGGCCGGGTTCCGAGGGGTGGCTGCTCGACGGCCTGACAGCGGGGGGTCCGGGCTGCATCTCGGCCACCGCCAACGTCAATGCGTCGGCCATCGCCCATGTCGTCACCCTGCACCTCGCCGACCGCCACGATGAGGCCGACGTCGCCCTGGGAGTGGCACGTGAGTGGCGGGCCGGACTGGGAGAGCCTCTCGTGCCGGCCATGAAGCGCCTGCTGGCGCAACGCCTCGACGACCCGCCGTGGGCCAATGTGCGACCGCCGTTCGAGGTGGCGCCCGCCTAGTTCGGCGTCAGGGGGCCGCGGTCACCGGGAGCCCCACCCTGGCCGACGGATTGGCCCACTCGGGCCAGCGGGAACGGCTCTTGGCTGCCAGCTTGTGCATGAGGGCGATGGCGCCGGGGTCGCTGTCGCCGGGTCGGGCCTCGATCACGCCCTCGTCGACCATGGTCGAGATGATGTGGCGCCCCAGTTCGGTGCGCACGATCGTGAGGGTCCAGTCGTTGTCCTCGCCGATGCCGCCCGTCGAGATGTCGGCGTGCTCGGCGGCGAAGTCGGGACAGTGGTTGCAGCCCTCCCGGGTCCAGGCGTGGCATTCCTTGAGTGGCACCTCGTGGTAGTCGCCGTTGTCCATCCAGATCTGGAAGACGCCCTTGATGTTCATCTTGGCGATCTTGTCCTTGCGGAGGCGGTACTTGGCTTCGAACAGCTCCTCGAAGATCGAATCGTCGAACGACTTGGAGCAGAGCAGGCCGATGTTGAGCTTGATGGGCCTGCCGGCCTTGCCGACCTTGCGGTGCCACATGACGGGTCCGATCGACGTCTGGCAGCTCATGCCGACCAGCGCCAGGGACTGCAGCCCCTGCTCGCGGGCCTCCGTGAGGGCCAGCGTGTTGGCCGAGTACGTGTAGCGGCTTCCGGCCGCCGCCAGCACGGACCCGCGGTCGGTGGCAAGGGCGGGGATCGCCTTCCAACCGCCGTCGCCCTCGAGGTGGGAGACGAGTGCGCCGTCGATGACCCGGTTGTCGAGGCACCAGATGAGGATCGCCGAGACCAGCCCGCCGTCCTGGCCGAGTTCATGGACGGCCTTGTCGCCGGCCCTGGTGAGGAGGATGTCGCGGTAGATGCCGGACACCTCGTCGGGTCGACGCTCGCGGGCGAACAGGTGCCGGTCGGCCTCGGTCTCCCAGTTGCGGAACCGGGGACAGGCCCGGGTGCAGGAGGTGCAGCCCTTGACGCCGTGGCCGCAGTCGTCGTGTCCAAGCTCTTCCTCGAGGTGGAACGGCTTGTAGGCGCCCGGCTCGTGCCGGTAGCCGATCACGTCGTGGGGACAGGCGATCACGCAGCCGGCGCAGCCCGTGCACAGAGCCGCGTCGATGACCTCTTCGTACAGTTCCTTCCACTGGTGCGGCCAGGCCTTCCTGGTTCCCGCAGCCGGTGGGCCTGTGGCAGGTGAGGCGGTCGTGGATGCGTCGGCCATCGATCGGGACCCTAGCCCTCGCCCCTCCTGGCGACCCGGACCGGGTCCGGCCGCTGGTCGCCGTCCTTCGACGGCTTCCGGGTTCGGACACAGGGAGCGTGGGCATGGCGAGGATCGTGGTCATGGGCGGTGACGGGATCGGCCTCGAGGTGG
>Ga0187827_10000550_pt1 | contig 58910 bp, 47 predicted proteins | sample ETNtaG_39_FD_167969 | JGI IMG/M metagenome (GOLD analysis project Ga0187827, IMG submission 167969) | Marine microbial and viral communities from oxygen minimum zone, Eastern Pacific Ocean - ETNP2014_SV_150_PacBio MetaG (Illumina Assembly) | ecosystem: Environmental > Aquatic > Marine > Hypoxic...
CCATTGGCTACGGAAACTTCTACCTGTCTCAGCTTGTTCAGGATTTGCTCTGGTGAATGCCCTCTTCTCGGCATGTCTTCCCCCTTCTGGAAACGTCCAGTCTCTAATTTATTGACTGGTACCGTCTGAGGGGGCCAGGTCAGGGACGCAAATTAATACCTCCACGTCCGTGAAACCAGCCTCGGGATAGCAGGTGGTGGTGTTCGTGTCTAGGACGCATATCTCGTATCTAACCTTCGAGTCATGGTGAACACGAGGGGTTCAAAGTCGTTCCGTAACCAGAACGATGATCCTTCTGGATTCGACGTCTCGAAGTCGACCGTGCAATACCGACTGCCCGTTTCAGATACCCATCCCAGTACCCCGTCTAGTAGAGCGTTTGCCGCCCCGGTTCCTCTAGATGACGGAGCAAGGAAAGCGCCCTCAATGTGCGGTAATAGCGGATGCTTCAAGGACCTGGGCCGTTGGGGTCCATATTCCGCGCTCATAAAACCAGTAATCGCATCCCCCTCACGAGTCACCCAGATACCTTTTGTTGATTCGGTGATCCAACTGCGGTCATAAGTATGTCCGCCACTGAAACGTCCGAAACTCTCAGGAGATGAAGGACGATATATCGGCGCCTGATCCAGGTGCGCGGTCAGTCTTGAGTCAAGGTCGTTAACTTGATCTAACTCAGCAACGGCAGGTCGGGAGATTTCAACCTTTGACGCACCCGGCTCAAACCCGTTTACGACTCGCCCGCCATCGATCAGGTGGCGACCGAACCCTTTTTGTACGAAGCAATCGTGAGCGGACACGTCGTCGGCGAACACCATTGTCATGTGTAGGGTCGACTCCGGTCTGTCGTTGATCCGGCACCATTTTGTGTAAAGATCGCCTGTCAGATCCTTCGAAGAACCGACCTTTGTGGCGTGGGCCCATTCCGGGGTGAACGACATCTTGATCCCGCCCAGACCCGTAGTTTCCCGTCCTAAGAGATAGCCGATCATTCCACCATTTTGTTCTGCCACCACACCGTGACCGGTCGATAACCACTCAGAGATTAATGGTCGCACGGCATCGTCTGAAACCAGGGTAGGGGGATAAAGTGGGTTCCTGGATCTCCGCTGTCGGTAGCGTTCTAGAAAAAGCTCAGTCGCGGGCGGTGTGTCCGTCTGGAGCATCGTTCTAATAACCGTGGACACTGGTTTGAATCCTTTGAAGTTCGTTTCCTCAGTCAGGAGTTATTCCATTCTTGTGAACGCAACTCTCTTTGATTTCGGAATCACGGAAGCGACCACCAGGACTGCGAGTGGAATTTCTTGATCCGTAATCCACAGAAAGAGCAGCGCTTATTCCAACTCAACGGTTTTACGGCGGGCGAAAATAGTGGTCGTTGATATCCCCGGCGTGTAACTCACCGTCCTGAATATCCCCATTCCCACTGGATCTTTGTAGCAGAAATCTCAGTCAAAGTCGTCTCCGTGGACCAGCAGATCGATGTTGTGAATCGCCAGCCACTCCCGCGTGACCGACAACGGGGCGTTTCCAATCACCTCGTCGACGTGGCGACAGCCTTCTATCGCTCCCATACGTTCTTCCTCACCACTGTCCGGGCTCCGGTGAGGCGCCAGCGGAGCGTTATAGGAGGTGTAAGCGAAAAACGACTGATCGGCATTCTCTTTGATAACCGAAACGAAACGGCGCGATCGATGATGTATCCGTTTTCTTCGACGAGCTCAGTATTCTCATAAGGGGCGGGATCACCGTTCATTGACCGGTGAGAAAAATATTCGATCGAGAAATGAAGAAATCCGAAGAACTCATCGAATCCACGGGCGCCTGGGCAGTGTTCGGGTCCGAACACCAGATGCCATTTCCCGAATGAACCGGCGGCGTAACCATTTGTCGGGAGTAATTTGGCCACTGTGGACGCTGATGGCGGGAGCCCTCTGTCAGGCTCGTACTCTCGTATGTTGTTTTCCAGCCCGATCCTGCCAGGGTAAAGGCCCATCTCAGGGCGGCGCAGGAAGGCGTGCAGACCGGATCGTTGGAGTAGCGCTGCGTTAGCAGCACACCGTCGCCGGCAAGCCGATCCAGGTGCGGAGTCTGAATATCCGTTGCGCCGTACGGTCCGCTGTCGCTGGAGCCCAGGCTGTCCATCATGATCAGGACAACGTTCGGTAGGGATTGCTCTGGGGCATCTCGCTCCCTAACTCTAGGCCTCCGCATTGCTCACTGGACCGCAAGTAGATCAGTCCAAACGCGTGGATGCAACCCGGCCGAGCGCGCTCATGATTCGCATCGGGTACTATCGCTCCCGTCACCAGAGTAAGGAGGACGACCATTGCTTGATCGCTACTATCTCCGCCCGAACGACATGTGGTGGCGCGTCGAGAACGACGAACTTCTGTACACCCCGATAGTCGTCGTACGTGGCGCCGAGCACTCCCACGTCTACCTGTCCGGCCAGTTGTCGCGTCTGCCTTCGGGTGAGGTGGTCGGCATCGGAGACATGCGAGCCGAAATCCGGCAGATCTGTGAGAACATCAAGACCGGGCTAAACCACGTCGGCGCAACGTTCGACGATGTCACGCGTACAGCGACCTACGTTGTCGCCGAGCATGTCGAGGAGTACTACGCGGCGTCCGCTGAGCGATTCAGGTACTTCAAGAACGTGCGGCCGACCAGCACAGTTGTCCCGGTCGTCCGTCTCGGAAAGATCGAATGCAGGGTCGAGATTGAGTGCGAAGCGATCATTGAATCGGACCGCCTGCCGCTGGAAGCCATGAAACAGTGGATGATCTAACCGCGTGCGGCGTTTATTTGATTAACTGGCTGTCGTGTCGGTGCTGGTGTGACCATTAGCGACTCTGATCGAGCGATCTCCCGATTCGACATGCCGGTACGATCTGGCACTTTACTGGGCAACCCAAGAAGAACCACTGCGGAACAGTCACGGACGCTACGGCTACTCGCCGATCACGGGCCGACCCGTGCTACACCTGGCCAAACGGACCCCGGCTCGCGGTTTACATCGCCCTGAGCGTGGAGCATTACACCTTCGACGAGGAGCTGCCCGAAGACCTGGTGTGCTGACGATCAACCGATCTGGCTCAAGACCCGTAACGGGAAGTGCCTCTCGACACCGTATTCGCAGGAGATAAACGACAGCGCCGCCATCATTGGCCGCGTGGTCGGCGCGAGCGAGTTCGCCAACATCGTTGGCCAGTCGTTCAGTTGCGCCAATTGAGGCGGGCGCTCGCCCACCTCGCGGGATCGTCGGACCGAGTTTAGATCACCCGCGGCACGTCCATCGCCGGCCACATCCATGGCGGCGGTGGACGTGCGGCATAGGCCGTTGAAGTCATGGGAATGTCACTGATATACGCGCCGGTAAATTTCGAATATTAAATTAAATATATCTTCGAATTACTGCCTAATAAACCCGGTTTATGCCCGATCGCTATTTGCCTTATTGAGCTCACTATGCTAGGGTATTTGGCGCTCTCAGCTTACTGGCTCAACGCTAGTCACAGTATTGGGTTTCCCGATGCGCGGAGATGCTTTCGAGTGGATTGATATCCGCGCAGGCCTCCATAAAGCTAAATAAATTGACGCGTTTGGCGCCCGCGTTGCCACCGGTATTAGTTATCGGACCGGCCGCTAGAAGACCAGAATCGACAGACGTCGTCAACCGAGCAGTGCTTCGCCTGTGCGTGGACCCCTCACGAGAGATCCGGCGCCGGAGGCGGCGCAGCGCAACGCGTAGTAAGGGGCGGACTTATTTCAATAGATCAGACCGGGATCGACGCCGAGCCCCTTGCAACGGCACGATTCATCGTGACCGGCGCCGACTATCCAGGGACCTGGATGGCCAACGGGCACTCGACATCGGCGACCGGGATGATCCTGTGGTTCCAGGAAGACGGAAAGCCCCCGTCGGCAACGTCCGCGCTACAACCTACTCCGGCGACCCACGCCGCTGACCACAGAGGGGAACTGTAGCCCGATGGCGTCAACTCCTGAAACAGTGGTTTCGGTTAATTCACTCTGGAAAGTTTACGGCGATAATCCAGATTTCGCGTTGAGCGATGAATATGTAAATACTTCCAAGTCTGATCTTCAGAATAATATCGGACTTGTGCTTGCACTAAAAGATGTTTCCCTTGAAATATACAGGGGAGAAACATTTGTCGTAATGGGCCTCTCTGGATCCGGTAAATCAACGCTGGTTCGTTGTCTGAATGGTTTGATTGACCCTACATCAGGTGAGATCGATATTCTTGGTAGAAATCTTTCTGATATATCCGACAATGAACTGACGCAACTTCGTCGCAGCAGCATCGCGATGGTGTTCCAGCATTACGCGCTGTTTCCGCACCTCAGCGTTATGGAAAACACGGCGTGGGGCCTCGAGATACAGGGCGTTAGACGCCGGGATCGCAATCAGCGGGCGCAGGAAAAACTTAATCTTGTCGGTCTCCAGGGCTGGGAAGACAGCTACCCCGTCGAACTCAGCGGCGGCATGATGCAGCGTGTCGGCCTCGCGCGGGCCCTCACCCTGGAGCCGGAGATCCTGCTGATGGACGAACCGTTTAGCGGCCTGGACCCGCTCATTCGGCGCGAGATGCAAGATGAGCTGCTCGGTCTCAAAGAGAGTCTGCGCTCAGAGCAAAACCCCACCACCATCGTGTTCATCACGCACGACCTGGACGAGGCCCTGAAGCTTGGCGACCGTATCGCCATCATGAACGGCGGCGAAGTTGTCCAGCTTGATACGCCGGACCAGATCGTATTGAACCCGGCCAATGAGTACGTCGCCAGCTTCACCGAGGGCGTCCAATCGCAGACCGTTCTCACCGCCGGGGACATGGCCGTGTCTTACGGCGGCACCGCAAGGCCCGGGAACTCGCCCGAAGAAGTTCTACAGGTTGCGCTGGCAAACAACTGCTGTTCCAACGTGCAGATCACCGATGATGCACAGCGGTTCAAGGGCGTGGTCACCGTGGATATCGCCATCAAGGCTCTGGAAGCAGGCGCCGCTTCCGTGGAGGAGTACGTCGCGTCGCCCACCACGTTCAACGTCGGCGATACATATAACGACGTGCTTCCATCAGTACTGGCCCACCCGTCTTGTCTGCCGGTTGTGGGCGAGAACGGCGAGTTGGTTGGCGTAATCGATTCCACCTCCCTGGCCTCAACCTGGGATCCGGACGCCTCCGAGACCCCTCACGAACTGGATCCGATTGTCCGTGAGGGGATCGAACAGATCCTCGGAAAACGCTCCGACGGGACAGAGAGTTAACGATGGCCTTAAAAGGCATCATCCCGGGCGGAATCAGGGCCGGTAATCGTTCGGACAACAGCCTGCTATCGAGGGCGATCTACTACGCGACACTGCGCCTGCGTCTCCCCTCGTGGGGATGGGCGTTACTCATCGCCGCTGCCGTGGTCTGGTACACACTGCCGATCCCGCATTGGCCGAATTTTGTTGGGTTTATGGCTATCTGGATTGCCGTTCCCGCGGCTCCCTGGATGCGCGCTCTCGGTATCGTTCTGATAGTCGGGACCTTTGCCTCAATGGGCGATGCCAGCAGCGTGCCCGAAAGCTGGTTGATAGGTAAGGATATTGGGAACTGGCTCGACGATCGTGTTGAGTGGATGGTCTCCAACTGGAGGCCGGCACTGAAAACCGGCAGCGATGAACTTTTGAGACGTGCGCTGCTCCCGCTTGAAAAGTGGCTGCTCGCGCTTCCGTGGTGGCTGGTGATAGGCGTTACCACCGCCATTGCGTACAAAATTGTCGGCAGGAGGCTTGCAATAGTTACGGCCAGCCTGCTCCTTGTCCTCACGGTCCTGAACTTGATGGAACCGGCCCTCTCGACATTTGCAATCGTCGTGATAGCGACCTTCATCTCCGCCGCGCTTGGAATTCCGCTCGGCATCCTTTCGGCGCAGAGCAACCGGTTCCAGTCCTTTCTGAGGCCCGTACTGGATACGGCGCAGACGATGCCAAGCTTCGTTTACCTGGTGCCGGTGGTTATGCTCCTGGGCATCGGCAAGGTGCCGGCCGTCATCGCCACGGTCATATACGCAGTACCGCCCATGATCCGGTTGACGGATCTTGGGATACGCCAGGTGGATCCAGACTTACTGGAAGCCGCACGCTCATTCGGCGCGACTCGCATGCAACTTCTTTTGAAGGTCCAGGTTCCCCTGGCGATGCCGACTATCATGGCGGGACTCAACCAGACGGTCATGATGGCACTCGCGATGGTGGTGATTGCATCGATGATCGGAGCGAGGGGTCTTGGAATCGAGGTGCTGAATGGCATCAATCGGCTGGAGTTTGGGCGTGGCCTCCTGGGAGGCATAGGAATCGTGATTATGGCCGTGGTGATCGACAGGATCAGCCAGGGTCTGGTGAAGGACCCGATGGCGCGAGACGGCGCCGGAGAAGGCGAAGACGCCAGGTAATCCGTGCGCAGCGATCGGGCTCTGGACGGCTGACAAAAAAGGAGAGTGTCCCGGGGACAGACATGTGCCGTATCACCGGTTTGGCGTGAGCGGTACTATTACGACGAGAATTACCCACCCAAGCGAGGATCAAGTTGGAATTGACAGATACATATAAACGAAAATGGAAGCTCTGGATGATGTTGACCGCTCTCGCGGCTATCGCTGTCATCGGTGCCGCGTGCGGCAGCGATGAACCAGAAGTGAAAGCGACGATCAACCTCAGCGACACTCAATTTGAGTCACTGTGGATCAACAACGCCGTCGCCGAGTTCGTCATCGAGGCGGCCTACGGCAACCCGGTTGAGGCGATCCAGATGACCACGCCCATCATGCAGACGTCGCTTGCGAACGGCGATATCGACATCAACATGGAGTTGTGGCAGCAGAACATCATCGACTGGCACGACGAAGAAATTGCGAACGGCACTATCGAAAATCTCGGCATGACCTATGAAGGTGGACCACAGTTCTTCATCGTTCCGACGTACACAGCCGAAGAGTTCGGCATAGTGACGATCGAGGACATGAAGAAGCCGGAAGTCGTCGCCGCTCTGGCAGACCCGGAGGATCCGTCCAAGGGAGCGTTCATCAACTGCGTCAGTGGTTGGCAGTGCGCCGAGATCAACCGCGCCAAGTTCCAGGCATATGGCCTGGACGAGTTCTACAACATCATCACGCTCGGTAGCACCGGTGCGATGGACGCAGGACTTCAAGGCCCGCAGATCGCTAAACAGCACACCTTCGGGTACTACTGGGCGCCGACCTCACTGTACGGTTCTTACGACTGGACAATTGTCGAAGAACCTGCCTACACCGCAGCGTGCTGGGATGAGGTCATCATCGGCAGGGACGACGCAAGCTACACACCTGCGGAAGCATGTGCGTACGAATCCCTCCCGATTGACAAGGGCATCAACACCGGCCTGAGAGAAACGGCTCCGGATGTTGTCGCCATGCTTGAGAAGATGATGGTCGGCATATCCCCCATCAGCAAGACCGCTGCCTGGGCCCTTGAAAACGACGTCGATGTCTCGGCAGACAAAATCGCCACGGCCAAGTACTACCTCGAGAACTTCGAGGATGTATGGACGCAGTGGATGGATGACGATGCCGTAAAGGCAGTCAAGGAAGCACTGGCCGCGCTATAAAGGGCGGGCCTAGAGTTGTCTTCAAGAAGAGGGGCCGGAGAAATCCGGCCCCTCTTCGCGCCGTGGCTGTAATAACCACCGTAGGCCCGGCCCTTGCCCGGGCGCATTGCTACGTACAGTGTCTGGCCGGCTGAGGACACTTCAATAACCTGAGGCGTGGGTTGTCTGGGCGACGCCGTAGGTCCGGGTTCATCACCCCCAACCGCTGATTACAACGTCAGCTCCAGTATGTACATGCCGCCCTTGAAGCGGTCGATCGCGTATATGAGACCGTTCTCGTCCCAGTACACGTCGTTTATGTTGACTCCGTTCATGCCCTCCGGGTAGGCCGGGATGTAGTACGCGACCTCTATCGGTCGGAACGGATTGCTGATGTCGTGCACCCGGACGCCGCCGTTGAAGTACGACCCCACGATGAGTGTGTCTGACTGCATGGAAAGTGGCCCGGGCTTGTTCTCGTTCAGGTTGTGGGCACCAAACCTGCCGTCGGCGTCCTTGAACTCATCCGGATCCGGCAGCGGGAAGGTGCTGATGATGACCGGATTGGTCTCGTCGCGCCCGTCCATCACCCACACGTACTTCGGATGATCCGCGGCGTGATCCACAATTGATTCGTCGCTAACGATAAGTAAGTCACGATTGAATATCGGCATCACAGTGTGCGTGAAGCCCGGGAACGGCGGGTGATAGTCCACGCGACTGATCATGGACGGCTTCGACTTGTCCGACACGTCCAGGATGATGGCGCCGCCGTCGATGTAGCCCAGGTACGCGCGGTCGGGCTTCTCCGGCCATACGTTGCCGTTGTGGAGCCTGAACCCGGTGTCTATCTCCGGGTGTCGGTCCGGCGGGTCCTCGGTATCACCGACGCGCGTTCCCGGCAGCCACCAGCGGCCGACCTCGGTCGGATCGGTCGGGTCTCCGACGTCTACGATCATCAGGAACTGGTCGTCCAGGGGGTTGTGCGGCTGGAAATCGCCTGCCCCGGTCGCCAGATACGCGTACCGGCCGTCGGCGAACCAGAGGCAGTGCGCGCCCCGGGAGTGCGGACCGGAAGTATCGAAGTGGGAGATCTTCACCGGGTTTTCGGGGTCTTTAACGTCCCAGACGCCCATCCCGACCGGAGCATCGCCAACTTTCTTGCCCTGGTATGCAACTAGCAGCAGGTCGTCCACCATGTCCAGCGAGTTTGATCGGACGCGGTCGTTCGGAACCTCGGTCTGCGCCACGATGATCGGCTCGGACGGGTCTGTTACATCCAACGCCGTGAAGTCCTTCGGCCCGCTTTCGTGGGCCACGTACAGGATGCGCCGTCCGTCCGAAGTCGCCTGGAGCGCCAGCCCCTCGCCGCCGTTTCCGAACCCCCCGAGATCACTCTGGGAGATCAATCGCATGTTCCAGGCTTGGGCGGTTCCGTCACTCATATGCATCTCCTGTGCTCGAATACACGTGCTGCCAGCGCCCATCGCCCCGTAACCGGATTAACGGATCACAGGGCGGCGGGAAGCCATGGCGCAACCGTCTGTTTCGGCGAATACCAACATCGACCGGTGTGAGTGTCGAGAAGATAACACCAGTTGCGTCGAAGGCAATTAGTTCATTTGCTGATCAACCAGGGCTGGTGTGGGTTGTCAGCCGCCCCACGGCGTTGCGTCGGCTCGCGCCTCCCAACACATGCCGTACTCTGTCCCTATCACCGGCCATCGCCGCAGGCTGGATAGCTATTCGGAGGGAATCAATATGCGAATTGCACGGTTCGAGGTCGGAAGGCTGGCCCGGTACGGGGTTGTCGAGGGCGACTCTGTTGTCGAGATCCGGGGAGACGTTTTCGGGTCGTTCGATACGACATCGACCTCACACTCATTGAGTGAGGTGAGCCTCCTCGCTCCGGTCACGCCCCGCCAGATGTTTGGTCCCGGGTTGAACTTTGCGGATCACCTTCACGAGGCGACCGCCATCACCGGGCAGTCCGAGATGGCGCCTACCCCGGAACCCTGGCTGAAGGCGATAAACGCTATCATCAATCCCGGCGACAACATCGTGATCCCGTACGACTCGACCACGGGTATCGAGCACGAGGGTGAGTGTCTGGCGGTGATCGGGCAGGTGACGCGGCGTGTCAGTGAAGAAGAGGCGTGGGGCCGAATCTTCGGCTACACCTGCGGCAACGACGTGAGCGAGCGCACCTGGCAGGCCAACGATAGCTCGTTCTGGCGCGGCAAGGGTAGCGACACCTTTGCGCCCATCGGACCGTGGATCGATACCGAGTTCGACCCCAGGGCCGGCGGAGACATGATCGTCACTTTGAACGGCGAAGAAGTTCAGAGGGCGAGTACGGTCGACATGTATTACGACTTCGGTGTGTTGGTCAGTTACATCAGCCAGCACGTGACACTCCAGCCCGGGGATGTCGTGTGGTCCGGAACGACGGGACGGCCTCGGGTCATGAGCCCGGGGGACACGGTTGTGGTCGAGGTGCAGGGCATCGGTGCGCTGAGCAACCCCGTGGTGATGGAACCCAAATGACCGATAAGGGCTTCATCCCGCTGGACGGTAGTCGCGGGTATTCCGAGGCCGAGATGCGGACGCGCGCCGGCGATTTTTACTCGCAGGCTGATCGGCGGCGCACGGTGCGAAACTTCTCGTCCCGGGTGCCTCCGCGCGCGGTTCTGGACGACTGCCTTCGCGCCGCAGGAACCGCGCCGAGCGGGGCGAACATGCAGCCCTGGCACTTTGCGGTCGTTGGCGACGCAACGATCAAACGAAGGATTCGGATCGCGGCCGAAAAAGAAGAGCGGGAGTTCTACTCGGGACTGGCGCCCGACGAGTGGCTTGAGGCTCTCGGGCCGCTAGGCACGACCGCCGAAAAACCGTTCCTGGAAACCGCGCCCTGGCTGATCGGCATATTTGAGCAGAGTTACGGCGTGGCCCCGGACGGAGAGCGCGTGAAGCACTACTATGTTCGGGAGTCGGTCGGGATAGCGACGGGGATCCTCATCACGGCGCTACACAACGCCGGACTCGCCACGCTCACCCACACGCCGAGCCCGATGGGATTCTTGAACGAGATCATGGAGCGCCCGGCAAACGAACGACCGTTCCTGCTGCTGGTGGTCGGATATCCGACCGATGACGCTACGGTGCCGGACATAGGCCGGAAGTCGCTGGACGGGTTTTCGAGTTTTCTGTGAGGGGTCCCAACGGAGTGGTTATACGGGCGAGATTAGCGCCGTCTTGACTCTGGCGAATGTCATCGTGGGCATATATGCCTATCCTGAAACCGCCCCGCCTTCGTCCTGAACTCGATTCAGGATGACAAGTAGTGGTGTTGTTGACCGTTCTCAATGTTGTTGTGGGACGAGCGGGGTAAGCGCCGCCCCTGCCGGTTTTTCATGACGGCGTTGTTGGTAAACTCGGCCCACGTTCGACAAGCTTAGTACAGGCTTCGAGGGCCTCGGGACGCTTTCGTCGGCGAACCGGGGATTTTCACACTCAGTAACAATCGATCAAGGAGCAGCTATTGGAACCGGTTATCAAGAACAGGGCTGATCACGGAAACCCCATCCTAGGCCCGGAAGACGGCGTCCCAACCGTGGTCACGCTATATCACGACCACCAGCCCGGGGAGTCCAGCGCGCACCACACGCATCCCTGGGAGCATCAGGCGTATATCACCCGAGGCGAAGGCATCATCTGGGTGGACGGTACCGAGTACCCGATAAAAGCGGGCGACTGCGTGATGGTTCCGCCCGGATCTCTTCACCACTTCAAGAACACGAGCGATGCGGTTTTGAGCAGGGTGACGTTCAACCCCCTGTCTTCGACCGAGAGCTAATTACTGGAGTACGGGCCAAGGCCGGTTGTGTTGTGCCTTGGTCCCGGATCGTCGGGACTCCATGGTGTTGAACATTCGTTTGTTCAAGGTGTCGGCGTTCTATGGTTTGAGCAGATAATCCTGAGCCCCGGCTGGGATCGCTGTTTTTACATGATCCAAATTCGCGACAGCGGTCTCATACCAGGCATGCCGATAACGCTTGAGCTTCGGCCGTGTGAGACGATACCGCCATACGCTTCTACGCGCTCACTTAGATCGGGAGCGATACAGAGTCCGGTACTCATCGGGAATACACTATCGAGCTTGCGCGGGACAACCACGAAAAGGGAACCGATAACTAATGGTGAAGAACCAATCAGCCATCTACATCCGAAAGAGTTCAGACGATGAAACTTATTAAGTACTACCTGGAGTCCTGGCGTCGTTTCCGAGATCTGAAGGGCCGAACCACACGACCCGCTTTTTGGTGGCCGTTCCTCATTCATCCCATTGTGTTCCTTATCCTCGGGGGAATCTTTGCGACCATTTTCGGCATCGAATCCGACGAAATGGGCCCGGAGATCGTGTACGCCATTGCCTATGTCTGGGTGGTGATCACATTGGGAGTACGTCGCCTAAACGACATGGGTAGAAAAGGAACATGGCTCCTAATTAGCCTCGTCCCCTTCGGGATTTTTGTGCTTCTGTATTGGCTGGTTCAGCCGAGCACTTCCGAGACCAGCGAATAACTTTCCCTGTAAATACCGGTCGGTAAATGAGTTTTGTTATTCGGCTTCGAAAAAGATGCATTCTCCGGGGCACTCTTCGGCCGCTTCGATAACCGCGATAACCGGTGCGGAACAGGGGTTAAAGCTCGGGCGCTCATTCGCGCGGCGAGCCCGCATGGTCTAGCCTTTGTTTTAAGCGGAAGCGCCGATCGAGTCTTTGTCGTTGAGTACCGAGCGCTACAGCTCTGGTCGGCTAGGTGTACGCAAATTTGAGCGATCGGATTCGATTGATTGAGCGAGTATGCGAGTTAGGTCTGGCTCCCGACCTGCTGGCGGAAAAACTCTACAGTACGGGCAAGGCCGGTCTCGAGACCGACCTTCGGTGTCCAGCCCAGTTCGATCCGCGCGAGTGAAGCGTCCAGGCTTATGGCGTGGATGTCGCCGGGCCTTGGCGGGCCGTATTCCGGTTTCAGTGTGTAGCCGGTTAGCTCTCTCAACCGGGCACATAACTCATTGACGTTTGTGCCGGCTCCTGAGCCGATGTTGCATCTGTGCGGTCCGCCGGGCGGGACCGCCGCGATAACGGCATCCGCTACGTCCGCCACGTAGACGTAGTCACGCTCGTCATTCCCGTCGCCAAAGATCGTGATCGGTGCGCCGGCCAGCATGGCCCGGGCGAAAATGGCGACGACGCCCGCCTCGCCATGTGGGTCCTGCCGCGGTCCGTAAATATTGGCCAGGCGCAGCACCGTTGACTCAATCCCGTACGTCCGGCGGTACATGTCCAGGTACAGCTCGCCCGTGAGTTTGGACGCCCCGTACGGATTTTCAGGCCCGGTGGGATACGACTCGCTTACCGGCAGATCGTCTGGTTGGCCGTACACCGTCCCGCCGGAAGAGAAGAAGACGAATTTTTGTGTGCCGGAGACACGTGCCGCTTCCAGTACGTTCACGGTGCCTAAGACGTTGATCCGGGCGTCCAGCAGGGGCTCTCGCGTGGACAGGGAGACGCTGATCTGGGCCGCCGCGTGAACGATCAGTTCCGGAGCGACCACCTTGATGGCATCCGCCGCCACATCAGAAGTGATGTCCGCGGCTATCAGCTCGACGCCCTCCGGCAGGTTCTCCGGCTTACCGCTGCTCAGGTCGTCGATGACCGTGACCTGATAGTCGTTATCCAGCAGCCGGTCTACGACGTGCGAGCCGATGAACCCCGCGCCACCGGTCACGACAACAGTTGTTGCGGACGGCATCCAGACTCCTCAGATTCCCATTTGTTTGTCAACGCTCGGAGATTTCCCCGCCGCCTGACCGACTCCGGATCCACCCGGATTCATCTGGCACAGGGTAAAGTTCCCGTAAGAGGGTACGCCGGAGTGACCGATTTCGTATCTCATGTTCCGTTACGCGAAATGCGGGTTAGACTTGCGAGTAAGAGCTACATATAATTCGGCGCTGGATTGGCTGCCCGGTGTCACCAACGGGGCGATGCCCTGAAACTTTTTCCGCCAGGAGGATTGCCAACAGGATGACCTACATCATCGTTTCACCGTGCGTGGACGTTAGAGATGGTGCATGTGTCGACGTCTGTCCCGTCGACTGCATCTACTCAAACCCCGATGACAACATGCTCTACATCAACCCGGAGGAGTGCATCGACTGCGCTGCGTGTGAACCGGTATGCCCGGTCACCGCTATCTTCCCGGAAGATCAGGTTCCAGAGAACGAGCAGCGGTTCATCGCCCTCAACTACGACTACGACTACGACAACTCCGAACCCGGAGACAACAAGTAGTCCGGTCTCACGGCTCCATCCGTAACGCCAGAAAACGTAAAGGCCCCGGTGTTAACCGGGGCCTTTACAGGTTGTCATCGTGAACTCGATTCGGGACGGCAGATTACTCCGAGCGCGCGTTACCCCTTCTCCCGGTGGGAGAGGTTGGGGTGAGGGAGGTCCAAGGCTCAGAGTAGACGGATTCTCCCTCGTTAGATCACGTGCTGGTGAAGGCCCCTCGGCTACGCTCGGGATGACGACTACTTATCCGTCATCCTCGATCCTCAACCTCCATTCGGGGCATATATCCCCAGGATGACAGACTGCGGCGCTCGTTGCCGCACCGGCCTGTTGAGCAACCCGGCGTAGGGGCGGATTAGTATCCACCCCTGGGTCGACCGCCCCGTAACTGGCTTCAGCCGATGGCGTCCAGCGCCTCCTCTATCGGCTTCCGGACGCAGGCGAAGATCGGCGTCTCACTCTCGGTGTAGAACCCCCCCGGGATCTCCCGAAGCTCCATCACAAGGGACACAAACTCCCGAGGCTCGTTCGTCTCGAACCCCACCACGAACTCCTGGTCGTCCAATCCAAAGGAGTATGTGGTGTTGATCTTTATGGACGGGTACTTGTGGCCAATTTTGAAGTGGTCGCCCATCATCGCCTGTCGCTCTTCCTGGTTCAGCTGGTACCACTCCCGCTTCTTCACCATCGGGTAGACGATGAAGTACTTGAATTCGTCGTCTTTGAAGTCCGGACCTCCGCCGCCGTGCTTGTACTGGGTCTGGCGTCGCACGGCGAGGTATGAGTAAGACTGGTCAAGATAGCCGGCGAGGCGCGTGTGGTTGATGCGCCGGGCCGTCTCATCGAAATCGCCCAGGTCCATCGAAGCCTGCGCCAGCATGATGTCGCAATCGCCGCGCGTGCCGGTCAGCCCGTAGGTGGTGATCGGCGTATCGGACCCGATCTCTGAGATGACTGATGCGAACTCGGCCTTGGAGGCCTGTTTCTCGTCCTCCGGGAGCCTTCGCCAGCTCCTGTCCAGCTTGTAAAAATTGAGCTTGGCGTACTCACCTTCGAGCAGGGACGGGGACATGTTTAACTCCGGGATGGCAGCCAGATTGGAGCCCGGATTATAGCAGCGGGAGGCGCCGACCCAATCGTCAAAGTAACGGGCGATGGATCGGCAAAACGCCGTTGCCGCTGCAGGCCATCCACGGTCCGGCTTGTATTGACCGTAACAGTGAGCGATCGTACGATTTCCGTTTCGAATCCCGGCCTGTATTGAAACCCGAAATTCTCGGGCTCGCCCGATCAAGGACCGCCAATGGCTGACGAGCAAGCGCTGAAGAAAACGGCGCTCCATCTGACCCATGTCGCGGCGGGCGCACGTATGGTCGAGTTCGGCGGCTGGGACATGCCGGTACAGTACGCGAACGGCATCATTTCCGAGGTCCGGGCCGTGCGCGAGAATGCCGGGATATTTGATGTGTCGCACATGGCGCGCTTCCAGTTCGTCGGCCCTGAGGCCGTGGCCTTTCTCGACCGCATGTTGGCCGCCGACGTGGCCGGCCTGCAGCAGGGCAGGGCGCGCTACCACGTCATCTGTAATGAGCGGGGCGGGATCATCGACGACGCCATCGTGTATCGCGTGACGGAGGACCAGTGCCTGCTTGTCGCCAACGCCGGTAACGCGGACGCCGTGAAGGAGTTCTTGATCCCGGCGGCGCAACAGAACGGCGGTGTGTTTTTTGCCGACCTATCCGAAGACGTGGCGATGATCGCTGTTCAGGGACCGAACGCCGTCGAGATTTTGGACCGCATCTGCCCGCTGCCTGCTTCTTCCGTTCGTCCCTTCCGGCTCCGGAGGGCCGAGGTCGCCGGGATACCCAGCCGGATAGCACGGACCGGTTACACCGGCGAAGACGGGTTCGAGATCATGCCGCCATCGGACAGGGCCGCCGAGTTGTGGCGGGCTCTGGAGGACGAGGGAGTCGCCCCGGCGGGCCTGGGTGCGCGCGACGTACTGCGGCTTGAGGCCGGGCTGATGCTCCACGGCAACGACATGACGGTCGAGAATAACCCGTACGAGGCCGGGCTTGAGCGATTCACGCATATCGACACACCGGGCTATATCGCAGGCGACGCGCTTAAAGCCGTCAAGAACGCCGGGACGGCCCGGGTGATGGTCGGTTTCAACATGGTGGGACGTGGAATCCCACGGCACAGACAGGCCGTAATGAAAGGCGGGGTGCACGTCGGTATCGTGACCTCCGGAACTCACTCGCCCACGCTTGACGCAAATATAGGCATGGGCTACGTTGACCGCGACCTCTCAAACGAGGGATCCCGGTTCGAAATCGATGTCCGCGGGAGGCTGGTGGAAGCGGAAGTCGTGCCCTTGCCGTTCTACTCGCGAAAACGTGTTTAAGGGCCGGGTCACGTGGTGGTGGAAGCCCCCCGGGGCCACGCCCCTGAAACAGAGACGCTCAGAGACAATTAAAGGGATCAGATGACCACACCCGATGACCGCAGATATTCAGGCGAACACGAGTGGGCGTTTGTTGACGGAAACAACGTCACCGTGGGCGTTACGCGGTTCGCCACGGACTCGCTCGGAGACGTTGTGTACGTCGACCTGCCGGAATCCGGCACCGAGATCACGCAGTTTGAGAAGTTCGGGGAGATCGAGTCCGTCAAAGCGGTGAGCGACCTCCTGGCTCCGATAGGCGGCACGATTGTTGAGATCAATTCCGAAGTGATCGACATGCCCGAGAAGGTCAACGAAGACCCCTACTCCGTCGGCTGGCTTCTCAAGGTTGAAGTGGCCGACGCAGATTCACAACTGGGTAAGTTGATGGACGCCGCTGCGTACGACAACTTGACCGCAGAGTAGAGCGGTCGACCCAGATATGACGACAAACGTGTCGCCCTACATCCCGAACACCGACGCCGATCGTGAGCTCATGCTCGCCGCCATCGGCGTGAATTCGATCGACGACCTTGTCCTCGATATCCCGCAGGCGCACCGCTTCCCGGCGTTGGATTTACGTCCGGCGCTATCCGAGTTTGACCTGGTCGCCGAGATCGCCGCGCTGGCGTCCAAGAACGCCACCCCTGGCGATTACGCTTGCTTCCTTGGCGCCGGCGCGTACCGGCACTACATCCCGTCGGTTGTGAAGTCCGTCGTCGCCCGGGGCGAGTTCCTCACTTCTTATACGCCGTACCAACCGGAGGTCGCCCAGGGGACGCTCCAGGTCGGGTTTGAGTTCCAGTCGATGATCTGCGAGATCACCGGCATGGAGGTCGCAAACGCCGGCATGTACGACGGTCCGACGGCGTTCGCCGAGGGCGCTCTGATGGCCTGCCGGATCACCCGCAGACAGACCATAGCGGTCCTGGACACGGTCGACCCCCGCAACGTCCAGATACTTGACGCATACGCTCGTCACCAGGGCATTCAGATAACGGTCATCGGTCACGGCGACGCACTGCCGGATGATGCGGCGTGCCTTATGTTCCAGAGCCCTGACCAGTTCGGCGCGATCGAGGACATGGCTGCGCTGGCGGAGAAGGCCCACTCGGCGGGCGCGCTGGCGGTAGCATCGGTCAACCCGACTTCGCTCGGCATGTTCCGGACCCCGGGTGAGTGTGACGTGGACATCGCCACCGCCGAGGGTCAGGCGCTCGGCGTCCCGCTCAGCTTCGGCGGGCCGTACGTCGGGTTGTTCGCCTGCAAAGATGCACACAAGCGCCAGATGCCGGGCCGCATCATCGGCCGAACCACGGACACGAAAGACCGCGTCGGATACGCGCTGACGCTCCAGACCCGGGAGCAGCACATCAGGCGGGAGCGCGCCACCTCAAACATCTGCACAAGCACGGCGCTCATCGGGTTGTTGATGACGACCTACCTCGCTGTGATCGGTCGGTCGGGCTTCAAAAAGGTCGCCGAACTCTGCTACCACAAGGCCCACTACGCGTCAGCCCGGATAGACCAACTCCCCGGATACGCGGTGAAATCGGGCGGGCCATTTTTCCACGAGTTCATGGTCGAGTGCCCGCTGCCGCCTGCCGAGATCAACAGGGCCTTGTTGGGGAAAAAGATAATCGGCGGCCACGACATGTCTGACCGGTCGCTGAATGGCATGCTGATATGCGTAACAGAGGTCAACACGCGGGCCGAGATAGACGCCCTGGTCGCCGCCCTTGGCGAGATAGCCCGGCCCCGGCAATGATCGGAGGTCTGCTGTGAACGCTCCGTATCCGGGCGAGATCGACCGCCGCCTCCTCAACGAACGTAGCGTATCGGGCCGTATCGGCCTCCAATTGCAAGAGCTGGACGTCCCGGAGCAGGCGCTGCCGGAGCCCGGCCTCCTACGCACGGATGAGGCACGCCTTCCGGAGGTCTCACAGCAGGAGGTGGTTCGCTACTTCACGACGCTCTCCACGATGAACTTCTCCATCGACGCCAACTTTTACCCGCTGGGCAGTTGCACGATGAAGTACAACCCGAAGGTCAACGAAGAGATGGCCTTTCTCCCGGGCATGGCGGGCATCCACCCGCACCAGCCGGATGAGACGGTGCAGGGCGCCCTCCAACTGATCTGGGAGCTACAACGAGATCTGGGCGAGATCACAGGACTGCCGGGCGTCTGCCTCGGTCCTCTGGCTGGCGCACAGGGCGAGTACTCGGGGTTGATGATCGCTCGTGCCTACTTTGAGGAAAGGGGCGATATCGGCAGGATCGTGGCGCTCATGCCGGACAGCGCCCACGGCACCAACCCGGCCTCCGCCTCGATGGCGGGACTTGAGGTCGTGACGTTGCCTTCCGACTCCGAAGGCAACGTCGATGTGGAAGCCCTCAAAGCCTTGGCTGACGAGCGCACATGCGTCTTCATGTTGACCCTGCCGTCGACCCTGGGGCTGTTCGAGCCTAACATCCTTGAGATCACCAACATAATCCACGAGGCTGGCGGGCTGGTGTACGCAGACGGCGCCAACCTGAACGCGCTGCTGGGCATCGTGAAGCTCGGCGACCTGGGCTTCGATATCGCCCACTCGAATCTGCACAAGACCTTCTCAACGCCCCATGGCGGCGGCGGACCCGGCGCAGGCCCGGTGCTCGTTTCCGAGACGCTTGCGCCGTTCCTGCCGACCCCGGTCGTATCCCGTGATGGTCATACCTACCGCCTGGACGCGCCAGACAAGTCAGTGGGCCGGGTCAACGGGTTCCACGGCAGCTTCGGCGTGCTGGTTCGGGCCTATGCCTACGTACGGGCCATCGGCGCCGAGGGCATGCGGGAGGTGTCAGAGAACGCCATCATCAACGCCAACTACATTCGCACGGCGCTGTCGGACGAGTTCGGTATCGCGGCCGATCGGGCCTGCATGCACGAGTGCGTGTTCTCGCCACAGGCCCAGAAGGCCAAAGGCGCGACCGCGCTAGATATCTCCAAGCGGTTGATCGACTACGGGATTCACCCACCGACGATGTACTTCCCGCTTATCGTCCCGGAGGCGCTAATGGTTGAGCCTACGGAGACGGAAACGAAGGACACGCTGGACCGCTTCATAGCGGTGATGCGCCAGATCAACAAGGAGATCAGTTCCGACCCCGATCTGCTGCACGATGCACCGCACGATACGCCGAACACCAGGTTGGACGAGGCCAGCGCGGCGCGAAAGCCGTACCTGCGCTGGCAACCGGAACAGAATTTAACGGCCTCGGATTAGATCGGGCCCGACACTTCCCAGACAGTACAGGGATTCAGCAGGGACCAGGGAAGGATACACATATGGTTATCGAATCAGGGATATCCGCGCCGGACTTTACGTTGGCGTCGCAGGAGAACGAGCCGGTCACTTTGAGTGAGCTGCGGGGCAGCCCGGTGGTGCTGGTTTTTCACCCGCTGAGTTTCACCGGCGGTTGAACGAATCAACTCAAGCGGTTCCGTGAGAACCAGGACGACTACGAGGCGCGCGGCGTACAGATCCTCGACGTGAGCGTCGATTCGTTTGCCTCACAGAAGGCGTTTGCAGAGGCCAACGGCGGTATCAACTTCAAGCTGCTCGCCGATTTCCACCCGAAGGGCGCAGTTGCGAAGGCCTACGGGATCTACAACGAAGAGCGCGGGATAGCCGGCCGGTCGAGCTTCGTGATCGACAGTTCAGGCGTGATCCTGGACGCGCGTGCCTACCCTCCCGGAGAGCTGCCGGACCCGCAAGAGTTGCTGGGGATCGCGACAGGGAGTTAGGGGGCGTGTGTTTGCCGGGTACCGGCGAACTTGCAACGAGAATGTAGGGGCGGATTACGATCCGCCCCTACAGCGTCGTGCTGATCGGCGGCGAAACCCTGGTTCCGGCCCTTAGAGACCCTCAGGGCGCTGTTGTTCGCTGCAGGGGCGTTGTTTTCGCCACGGCACCATTTGGTCGCGGACGGGCATGAGCCATAGCATCCTGAACTTGATTCAGTACCGCATATCTAAGCGACCGGCTGATGGTTACAGGCGTTCTGGTCTCTGCTACGAGGTTGTCGTTGCACGGTCCGATCCTGAATCAAGTTCAGGATGACAGTCGAATGCGCAGCCGGTTTTTGGAGTGTCGCTGAAGGACAACCTTGGGCGAGGCAAGCGCCGCCCCTACGGCCTGATACCGATCAACCGTGGGCGTATTGCATTACGCCCCTACGCGTCGTCGTCTTCGTCCTCACCCAGTAGTTCTGCCCACGTTGGTGTGAACTCGGTGTTTCCCCCCGGATAGCCGCCGAGCAGTTCGAAGTGGCTGTCGTCGGCCGACAGTGTGACGGGCGGCAGCGATAAAGGGTCGTAGCCGGACCCGCGGCTGTCGAGTCCGATCGGCGTCCTCGCTTCGACACGGCGTGAATGGATGGCCACTTTGAACCTACCGAGCCCGTCCGGGCGCGCCAGCCATAGCAAGGGCATTCGATTCCTCTCGACCTCGCTTGCCGATAAACCAAGCTCCGGCAAACGGGCCAGGAAGGTCCGGATCCCCAGCCGGTCCAGGAAGGCCGTCTGTGTGGTGATGCCAAGCGCATCGAATCCCACCCGGGACAGTTCCAAGTCCACCGCCGAGAAGTCGACGTGCGCCGTCAGATCCTGGTCGCCGATGTGCCGGAACGGGTTTTGAGACAACGTGTGTCGGTAGTAGGCCCGCAAACTGCCCTCGGAGCGGCCGTGCCGATAAAGCTCCCGGGCGGTTCCGCCGTAATCGATCGTCAGCACATAGCCGCGCTCCAGGATCCCCGCCACGTGCTCCGACCACGCCCCCAAACCAAGATTGACCTCGCCGCGGTAGCCGTCCGGAAGCTCGGCGATAAAAGGAGCCACGCGCCCGGCGATCTCCGGGTCCGAAACGGGACGTGGCGACTCGGTCAGGACGCCGTCCTCCACGGCCACATACAGCTCGAGTAGCTCCCCGCCGTCAACGGCGAAGCGATGCACCGGGAAGGCGTCAAGCAACTCGTTCGACAGCACACACCCGGTGACCCCGGCGGGCAATGGAGCTGACCCGGAAGCACTGCGGTCGAACTCCGTGTATCTGAGAGCATCGTTGAACGCACCGCCAAGCAGCCCTGCATAGGCCACCACATCCCGCGCCAGTGTCCCGTCGCCCGATCCAAGCTCCACCGCGTCGAACACGCCCGGCTTCCCCAGCAACCCCCAGAAGTCGCGCAGCTGCAGCGCGATCAGCGCCCCGAACCCGGGGTGTGACGACGGGCTGGTGAAGTAGTCGCCGTCCGGGCTGACCGGGCTGACCGGGCGCGGCCGGGTGTAGTAGCCGCCATCGCCGTACAGCGCCTCCTCCATGAACTCTGCGAACGTGATCGGTCCATCGGACTCGATTCGTTCTCGAATTCGCTGTTCTAGGTCGGCGTATGAATCAGGAGAAGTCATGGTTTCCCGAGCCGGTTAGAGAGCCAACCGCCAGGTTTGAAAAGGAAGAGGGACGCCATAATGGCGTCCCTCTTCAACAAGACTAACGGAGCGATGCGTCGACCTAGCGATCGGACATCGGCACGTAGTCGCGCTCTTCCGGGCCCGCGTACTGGAGCAGTGGCCGGAGGAGGATGTTGTGCTCAAACTGCTCGATAACCTGCACCGTCCAGCCGGGGATCCGGCCGACGGCGAAGATCGGCACGAACAGGTCGTGTGGGATGCCGTTCAGGTAGTAGATCACGCCGGCGAAGAAGTCCACGTTCACGTGGATACCGCGGCGGCCGTACGGCGTCATCGCCTTCTGAACGGCTTCCAGGATGCCGAACCACTTCGGCTCGCCCTTCTCCTCGGACAGCTTTCTCACGCCCTCACGGAGGTGCCGTGCGCGTGGGTCTTCCGCCCGGTAGACGCGGTGGCCAAAGCCCATCACGCGGCCACCCCCGGCGAGGAGGTCCTTCACATACTGCCCGGCGTTCTCTTCTTCGCCGATCTCAAGCGCCATGGTCATGACGTTCTCGGCGGCGCCGCCGTGTGAGGGGCCGGAGAGGGCGCCGATGCCGGCGGTCACGGCGTCGTGCAGGTGGGCATTTGTGCTTGCGACGGCGCGGGCCGTGAACGCAGAAGCGTTGGAGCCGTGGTCGGCGTGCAGGACGAAGTCGGTGTCCATGAGCGCCGCCGTCTCGACCGTGGGCTCTTCGCCTTCCATCATGTAAAGGAAATTGGCGGCGTGGCTGAGTGTCTTGCTCGGCGGCACGGGTGCGCGGTCGTTGCGGATGTTGTGGTGCGCCATCACGATGGTCGGAACCTGCGCCGTCAGGCGAATGCCTTTGCGAAGAGTCGCCTCGGAAGAGTTGTCCGCGGCCTCTGGATCGAACGCCGACAGCGCCGACACGGCGGTCCGCAGTACGCTCATCGGGTGGTCGTTCTGGACAGCCCGGATGATATTGACCACTTCCGAGGGGATTTCGCGGTTCGCCTTCAGCGTGGCGTCAAAATCGTCCAGCTGCGCCTGCGTGGGCAGTTCTCCATGCATCAGCAGGCACGAGGTTTCTTCGAAGGTCGATACGCCAGCCAGATCGTGGATGTTGTATCCGCGGTAGAGGAGTTTGCCCTCTTTGCCGTCGATGAACGTTGTCTCGGTCCGGTCGAAGTAGACGCCGCTCAGACCGCGATGAAGTGTGATTCCGTCGGTGCTCATTAAAAAGTTACTCCATGCACGCGGCTATTGATGCCACACGCGGGCCGTCACGAAGTGGAGTCGGATGTTTGCCGGTGCTGAGCGCAGCAAAATCTGACCGTGTGACGCCATCTTACCTGCGTATGAGCCGGTCATGCGTGTACGGAGCATGAAATCGCATGATCCTGTCGCCGAATCGAGTGAAAAGCCGGGCCGCACGTGGAACCTCGTCCTCAAGCTCGTGCCGCGATCTCCTCGACCACCCGTCCGACGAATTCGTCTACATCCACAGCCCCAAGGTTTCCGCCGGAGCGCTCCCTGACGGCCACCTGGTTCGCTTCCTGCTCGCGATCGCCGACCACAAGCATGTAGGGTGTTTTACGGCCCTGCGCTGTGCGGATTTTGGCGTTCATGCGGTCGTTGGAGTCGTCGACCTCGGCCCGAACGCCTGCGGCACGCAGTTTTTCGACAACCTCTTCGCCAAAAGGCACATGTCGGTCGGAGATCGGTACCACCGTCGCCTGGACCGGAGAGAGCCACACCGGCATCGCCCCGGCCGTGTGCTCGATCAGCACGCCAAGGAAGCGCTCGACCGATCCCAGCATGGCGCGATGGATCACGACGGGCCGCTGCAGGCTTCCGTCTTCCGCCGCGTACTCCAGGTCGAATCGCTCCGGCAGCGAGAAGTCCAGCTGTACGGTCCCGAGCTGCCACTCTCGGCCCAGGGCGTCCGGCACGAAGAAGTCGATCTTCGGACCGTAGAACGCGCCCTCGCCTTCCTCTGCACCGTAGTCACGTCCGGATGCGTCCAGCACTTCCGTGAGCGCTGCCTCGGCGCGGTCCCACATCTCTTCGGTGCCGACACGTTTCTCAGGCCTCAGGGATAGCGCCATACGGATCGTGTCAAAACCCAGGACGGTGTACGCCTCGTCCAGCATGGCGATGAAGGAGTTCACCTCCCCCGCTATCTGGTCCAGCGTGGCGAAGATGTGCGCATCGTCCTGCGTGAACGTGCGGACGCGCATCAGGCCGTGTGTCACACCCGAACGCTCGTAACGATGCAACCTTCCATGATCGGCGTAGCGGATCGGCAGTTCCCGATACGAGTGGGTATTCGCCGCGTACAACATGGCCGCGGCCGGGCAGTTCATAGGCTTCACGCCGTACTCCCGGTCGTCCACGTTCATCATGTACATGTTTTCGAGGTAGTTGTCGTAGTGCCCGGACTGCTTCCACAGATCTGTGTTGAAGATCTGCGGAGTCGTCACCTCCTTGTAGCCGTACTTCACGTACAGCTCTTTGACGTAGTTGTTCAACTCGTTCAGGAGGATCGTGCCCTTGGGCAGGAAGAAGGGGCTGGCCGGGGCGATGGGGTCGAAGAAGAACAGATCAAGCTCACGGCCCAGCCGGCGGTGGTCCCTGCGCTCCGCCTCTTCGATGCGCTCCAGGTACGCTTTAAGCTCTTTCCGGTTCTCCCACGCCGTGCCGTAGATGCGCTGTAGCATCGGCCGATTCTCGTCCCCGCGCCAGTACGCCCCGGCCACCGACAGGAGCTTGAACGCGCGGATCTTGCCCGTGGACTCGGCATGACGACCGGCGCACAGGTCCTCCCAGGACTCGTGGCTCCAGACGGTGATCTCTTCGTCCTCGGGGAGGTCCTTGATCAGCTCTACTTTGAACTTCTGATCGCTGAAACGTTCGAGTGCCGCGTCGCGTGACAGAGTCAGGCCACTGAAGGGTCTGTTCGCCTTAATCGTCTCCCGCATCAGGGCGTCGATCTTCTCCAGGTCTTCCGGAGTGAACGGGCGTGATACCTCGAAGTCGTAGTAGAAGCCGTCCTCGGTCGGCGGGCCGATCGCGATCTGGGCTTCCGGGAACAGCTTGATGACGGCCTCCGCCATCACATGGGCGGCGGAATGGCGCAGGCGATAGCGAATATCGACCAGGTCTGGGCTGGCGTCAGCGGATGCCTGCTGAGCGGACATGACGGGACTCCTGATTGAAAACGGCTGGCGTCTTCTGACGACCCCGGGGCGGATCGTCGCACTGAGGGACAATCCGACTGAAACGTTTGATGTGCGTGCGCTCCACGTCGGCGCCAACGCGTTCGCGGGAGGGCGCGTAGACCGCTAAGCGGTGCGCGCCCTGGTAGTCAATGTTCGGCCCGGTAAAGGAGTCATGATCCCGTAAATCGTACCAGATGGTCCCGGTTTCTTATGGGCCGGGCGATGGTGTGGTGGGCGATGGAGGAGTCGAACCTCCGACCTCAGCGATGTCAACGCTGCGCTCTAACCAACTGAGCTAACCGCCCACGTTACCAAATGCGAAAAACGATTGTAGCTGACAGGGGGCCAGGCGGTTAAGCCCGGCCCCCTGTCAAATTCGCTGTCTAGAAGCCCGGAAGAACTAATTCGTTCCGGCGATGACTAATCGTCGCCGCTGGGGGCTTCTGCTTCCTTTTCCGATTTCGATTCGGACTTGGACGAGTCGTCGTCGCCGGTTAGCGCTGCGAGCAATCGTGCCAGCCCGTCGCCTTCGCCGGAGGCGTCATCGCTCACGCCTACCGTGATCGGACCTCCGCCGTTGGCCGGGAGCGCGGACTCGCCGTTGACCGGTTCCGTACCGCCGGCCGCGAGGAGTGCTTCTTCGCCGCCAAAGTCGCGAAGAGCCTCTTCGAAGGACGGTGGCGCGATGGTCGTGCCGGTGAGGGTGCCTTCAATCCGGTGCTTGATCTGATCAAGTCCGAGTTTCTTGCGTCCCTCTTCTGATCGGTCAAGCCGTGCCGGGATCAACCGGCCGATGATCACGTTTTCTTTGAGTCCGAGCAGGTGGTCGACAGATCCGTTGACCGCCGCCTCAGTCAGCACCCGCGCCGTCTCCTGGAAGGATGCGGCTGCGAGGAAGCTCTCGGTGTTCAGCGACGCCCTCGTCACCCCCAGCAGTACCGGGCTTGCCGAGGCGGCATCGCCGGACTCGGCGAGCACCTGGTTGTTGATCTCTTCATAGATGAGCCGGTCGACGAGCTCACCCGGCAGCAGGTCTGTGCTCCCGGGCGTGTCCACACGGATCTTGCGCATCATCTGGCGGATGATCACCTCTACGTGCTTTTCGTGGATCGGCACACCCTGTGAGCGATACACCCGTAGCACTTCCTGTGTGAGGTAACCTTGCGCACCCTGTTGGCCTTCAATCCGCAGTATGTCCTGCGGCGATTTCGGACCATCGGTAAGCGCCGTTCCGGCCTCAACTTCGTCGCCATCGTTGACCATTACGTTGGCCGCTGCGGGGATGGCGTACTGCCGCTCCTCGCTGTCCTCCCACGTAACCGTGACAACGCCCTTGGACACCGACACCGTGCCGCCGACCTCTGACGTGATCTCATCCGGCAACGCCAGGGCGATCTCTTCTTCGGTCTTTTTGACGGTTTTCTTGACGCCGATTATGGACGTGCCGACGTCCACCCACGTGCCCGTCTTGATTAGGGCTTTGTGGCTGGACGGGATTTCGTAACGCTCGCTGAACGTGTCAGCGTTCCGAACGGTCACGAAGCGCCCATCCGATGTCTCCGATATTTCGACGGAGCCATCGACCTCTGTCAGGATCGACATACCTCGCGGCTGACGGGCCTCAAACAGCTCCTCAACCCTCGGCAGACCGCTGGTGATGTCGGACGCGCTGGCGATACCGCCCGTGTGGAACGTGCGCATCGTCAACTGCGTTCCCGGCTCGCCGATGCTCTGTGCGGCAACGATACCGGCCGCCTCGCCCAACAGCACCTGTTTTCCGGTGGCCAGGGAAGCCCCATAGCAGCGCTGGCACAGGCCTCGCGCCGCCTCACATGAGAGAGGCGATCGCGCCAGGACACGATCGATACCGGCCTCGATGAGGGAGGCGGCGATCGCGCTGGTGATGATCGTGTCGATGTCCACCAACACCTCGCCGGTTTCCGGGTGAAGCACGGGCATCGCCGGGTAGCGTGAAACGATCCTCTCAACCAGCGGGATGTCTAGGTCTGAGGCCGCGGCCTCCAGCCAGACGCCGTTGCCGGTTCCGCAGTCCTCAAACAGGACGATAACGTCCTGCGCAACGTCCGCGAGACGCCGGGTCAGGTAGCCACTGTCTGCGGTACGCAGAGCGGTGTCAGCCAGTCCCTTTCGGGCGCCGTGGGTCGAGATGAAGTACTCGAAGACCGAGAGGCCTTCACGGAAGGACGACCTGATAGGCAGCTCTATGATCCTGCCCTTCGGGTCAGACATCAGGCCACGCATGCCGGCCATCTGCTTGATCTGCTGAATGTTTCCTTTGGCGCCGGAGCGGGCCATGGTGAAGATCCCGCCGTAGTTCGGGAGCTCGTCCTGTACCGCTTCCGTGAGCCTCTCGTTGACAGCCATCCAGATGTTGACGGCCTCCTGGTACCGGCTCGGCTCGTCGATCATTCCCTGATTGTAAAGATCGTCCAACTTGCCGATCTGCGAGTCGCCGTCGGACAGGAGTTTGCTCTTTACGGCGGGTACAACGATATCGTTGATGGCGATCGTCGTGCCGGACTGTGTGGCGTAGCGGAATCCGATGTCCTTCAGATCGTCGAGGAACTCGGCCGTGCGCTCGTTGCCGAGCAGCTCGTACGCCTCGCTAACCAGTTCGTTGATGGCGTTGGAATCGATCACCCTGTTCTGGAAGCCGACCTCTTCCGGCACCAACGCGTTGAAGATGATCCGGCCTACGGTTGTGGTAATCACCTCTCCGTTCTCGGGAGAACGGACGTCGATCGGCTCACGCAGCTCGATAATGCCGAGGTCCTTCGCGAGTTGTGCATCGGCGAAATCGGAGTAGACACGGCGGACCGTTTCCCCTGTGCTTTCCGTTACCTGTTCCTCGGGGTCTTCTGAGTCCTCATCTGACGCTTTCGGGTCCAGGTCTTCGCCGTCCATACCCGTCAGGTAGAAGTTGCCCAGAACCATGTCCAGCGTCGGGGAAACGATTGGCTCGCCCGAGCTTGGCGCCAGCATGTTGTAAGTGCTCAGCATAAGCCTCTGGGCTTCCAGAACCGCCTCACGAGAAAGTGGTACGTGGACCGCCATCTGGTCGCCGTCAAAGTCGGCGTTGAACGCCTTGCAGACGAGCGGGTGGATCTGAATCGCCTGGCCCTCTACGAGAGTCGGCTGGAAGGCCTGGATGCCAAGCCTGTGCAGCGTGGGCGCACGGTTCAGCAGTACCGGACGGTTCTGGATCACCTCTTCGAGGATGTCCCAGACCTCCGGGCGCGTGCGCTCAACCATGCGTTTGGCGCTCTTGATGTTGTGCGCGTAGCCGCGCACAACGAGGGCGTTCATCACAAATGGCTTGAAAAGCTCAAGCGCCATCTTCTTGGGCAGGCCGCACTGGTGCAGTTTGAGCTGCGGGCCGACGATGATGACGGACCGGCCGGAGTAGTCGACACGCTTGCCGAGCAGGTTCTGCCGGAAACGGCCCTGCTTGCCCCGGAGGAGGTCTGTCAAGGACTTCAGTTTGTGGTTGTGGCTGCCGGAGATCGCCCGGCCGCGGCGGCCGTTGTCGATCAGGGCGTCGACCGCTTCCTGCAGCATGCGCTTTTCGTTGCGGACGATGATGTCCGGTGCCTGCAGCTCAAGCAGCCTCTTCAGCCTGTTGTTGCGGTTGATGACACGCCGGTAAAGATCGTTCAGGTCTGACGTGGCAAATCGGCCACCGTCAAGCTGCACCATGGGACGGAGTTCGGGCGGAAGTACCGGCAGTTGGGTCAGGACCATCCACTCCGGCCGGTTGCCGGATTTGACGAACGCCTCGATGACGCGCAGGCGCTTGATCGCCTTCTTCCGACGCTGACCGGACGTGGTCCGGACCTCATCTTGCAGACCGTCGCGGAGGCCTTCCAGTGATGTGGTGGACAGGATCTCAAGCGCGGCTTCTGCGCCCATTCCCGCCCGGAAGACTTCACCGAACCGGTCGCGAAGTTCACGGTACCGTGACTCGGTGAAGAGGTCCAGGACGGCGATCTTGATCAGCTCGTCGATCTTGGCGCCGATCTCTCCCTCGACCGCGATGCGTTCCTCGGCGAAGCGGTCTTCGACCGCCATCACCTGGGATTCAACCGGGTGGACGGCGCGAATGGCGCGCTCTGCTTCAAGCTCTTCAGCCATCTGTTTCTTGGTCTTTTTCCGCGGCTTCCTGACCTTCTTCGGCTTTTCGCCGTCGGCCAGGACCTCGGGTTCGGGCTCCGGCTCGGGCTCTTCTTCGGGAGCGGCTGCGCGGATCACGCTAATCGCTTCTTCGGCGGCGGCATCGATGCGGGTCGTCTCGGCGACCAGGTAGCTCTCAAGCTCTTCCAGCGCCCGCGCCCGCGCTTCCTCATCCACGCTGGTCACGATGTATTGCGCGAAGTAGAGGACGCGTTCAAGGTTACGCGGTGAGATGTCCAGTAGGAGGCCAAGCCGTGAGGGCGTGCCTTTGGAGAACCAGATGTGGGCTACGGGTGCGGCGAGCCTGATGTGGCCCATGCGCTCACGCCGGACCTTGGCGCGTGCGATCTCAACGCCACAACGGTCGCAGACAACGCCCTTGTAGCGGATCTTCTTGTACTTCCCGCAGTAGCACTCCCAGTCCTTCGTCGGGCCGAAAATACGTTCGCAGAACAGTCCATCTTTCTCCGGGCGGAGCGTCCTGTAGTTGATGGTTTCTGGTTTGGTTACCTCACCAAAAGACCATGCCCGTATCTGCTCCGGGGATGCCAGGGAGATACGTATTGCGTTGAACTCTGGACCTGCCTGTGTGGTCATTCGGTTACCTGTCCTCTCCACTCCATCGCGTCATCTTGCGCTTCGGGGTGTCTCAGGTTCTGGCTGTAAACGTCGATAAAAAAGGAGGTCGCTTACTCCTCTGACTCTTCCCCTTTTTCTTCGTCATCTAGCTTTGTCTGGGAGGGTCCTGCATCGTCATCTTTCTGATCCCCGGACTCCTCCGAAAATCCGTGGTCTTCCAGGTTCTCTGACGATCCGCCCTCTTGGTTGGATGGCGAATCCGTCCAGCCGTCCGCCGCCAGAACCGCCTCGTCCTGCACCTCGTTCGTTTCCGCAAGTAGGCTGGCCGCTGCGGCAAGCGCCTCCTCGTCCACGGCGGCGCCACCCCACGTACCGCCTTCGAGACCGGCGGGAAGCGCACCCGGCGTCGTGGCGTCGCCCGTTAGTGCGAAGTCGTCCTGCTCCTGGTTCAGGAGCTCGACCGAAAGGCCGAGGCCCTGAAGTTCCTTGAGCAGCACGTGGAAGGATTCCGGAACGCCCGGGTGGATCACGTCCTCGCCCTTGACGTTCGCCTCGTAGGTCTTAACCCTGCCGTCTACGTCGTCGGACTTGACCGTGAGCATTTCCTGCAGGTTGTAAGCGGCGCTGTAAGCCTCAAGCGCCCAAACCTCCATCTCACCGAAGCGCTGGCCGCCGAACTGGGCTTTACCGCCCAGAGGCTGCTGGGTGATCAGGGAGTACGGTCCGGTCGACCGGGCGTGGATCTTCTCTTCAACGAGGTGGATCAGCTTCAGGATGTACATCCGTCCGACCGTGATCGGCCCGTCAAAGGTCTCGCCGGTCCGGCCATCGATGAGTTCCATCTTGCCGAACACCGGGGCCGATTTGCGCGTCGTCTTTTCCAGCTTCCGCGCCTCGTCCATCAGTTCTTCACGGCTCTGGCCGTTGACGCGGAGGTCGCTGTTTTCGCCGAGCCACATGCCCAGACATGCCTGGCTGGCGATCCCGTCCTTGGACTCGTCAAACAGTTCGTCGTACTTCTGGCCACGTTCATCCAGCCAGGCACGGACAACGTCCTGATCTATCGTCGAATCGTCAAGCCTGCGTCTATCTTTTGCGCCGGATTCGTTAACGATCCAGGCGCGTGCGAGCGCGTCTTCAAGAGCCACGCCCGTCGTGCCGTCAAAGACCGGGGTCTGGGCGTCAAATCCGAGCGTACCGGCGGCCCAGCCCAGATGGGTCTCAAGGACCTGCCCAAGGTTCATTCGGGACGGTACACCGATCGGGTTGAGGACGATGTCCATGGGGGTGCCGTCGGGCAGGTGAGGCATGTCCTCACGCGGGAGGATCTTGGCGATCACGCCCTTGTTGCCGTGGCGCCCCGCCATCTTGTCGCCCTCGGTGATCTTCCGGGTCTGCGCGACCCATGTGCGCACCAGCTTGGTGACACCGGCCGGCAGGTCGTCGCCGTTTTCCTTGGTCAGGACCTTGACGTCGATCACCTTGCCACGCTGCCCGTGCGGGACCTTGAGCGAAGTGTCGCGTACGTCACGCGCCTTCTCACCAAAGATGGCCCTCAGCAGCTTCTCTTCAGCCGTCAGCTCGGTCTCGCCCTTGGGCGTGATTTTGCCGACGAGGATGTCACCCGGCTCGACGTATGCGCCGATGCGGATCACGCCCTCTTCATCCAGGTCACGCAGGCTGTCTTCGCCCACGTTCGGGATGTCCCGTGTTATCTCTTCAGGACCGAGTTTGGTTTCCCGGGACTCGGTCTCGTGCTTTCCGATGTGGATGGAGGTAAAGCGGTCGTCCTTCACCATGTCCTCGGACAGGATGATGGCATCCTCATAGTTGTAGCCCTCCCAGCTCATGAATGCCACCAGGATGTTCTGGCCCAGGGCCAGGTCACCGCGATCTGTCGAAGAGCTGTCGGCCATCGGCTGACCGATCGCCACGATATCGCCCTTGCTGACGATCGGGCGCTGATTGATGCACGTGCCTTGATTGGAGCGCACGAACTTGGTCAGCGGGTATTCGATGATCTGTCCGGTCTCGTCGCCCAGGACCTTGATCACGAGACCGGTCGACTCGATGACAAGTCCAGCCTCTTCGGCGAGGACCACCTGTCCTGAGTCGCGCGCCACGCGCGCTTCCATACCGGTGCCGACAACAGGCGCCTCCGGGTTCAACAACGGGACGGCCTGGCGCTGCATGTTTGAGCCCATTAGCGCCCGGTTGGCATCGTCGTGCTCAAGGAACGGGATCAGGGCCGTTGACACCGATACGATCTGCATCGGAGATACGTCCATGAACTGCACGTTCGCCGGGTCTTCAAGTGCGAACGACTCCCCGATCCGGATCTCGGCCTGGTCGTCGATGATCTGCATCTTGGCGTCGAGTGTGGTGTTCGCCTGGCCGATGACGTAGGTCTCTTCCTCGTCGGCAGACAGGTACGACACATCGTTCGGGTCTGAGGACACGAACGCCTTGACGCCCACCGTCTGCGCCGGCATCTCGGCGAGCAGGTCAGTGAGCCGTCGCGGGATACGCCCGCCGGCGCGCATCAACTCCTCGCCGTTCTCATCCACGAGAGCTTCGAGTACGTTGCGGCCGATGAAGTCCGGGTCATTTGTGGCCATCTCGTGCAGCACTTTGCGATACGGCGTTTCCAGAAAGCCGAAGTCGTTGGTGCGTGCGTACGTGGCGAGCGAACCCAGGAGTCCGATGTTCGGACCTTCAGGGGTCTCGATCGGGCAGATGCGTCCGTAATGTGAGTGGTGAACGTCACGGACATCAAATCCAGCTCGCTCACGCGACAGTCCGCCGGGGCCGAGGGCGGAGAGGCGACGCTTGTGCGTCAACTCCGCCAGCGGGTTGGTCTGATCCATGAACTGTGAAAGCTGGGACCCGCCGAAGAATTCTCGGACGGATGCCACCACGGGGCGGATGTTGATCAGGGCGGCCGGCGTGGTCGTTGCCGGGTCCATCTCCGTGGTCATCCGCTCTTTGACGACCCGCTCCATACGGAGCAGTCCGATGCGCAACTGGTTCTGGATCAGCTCGCCAACGGCCCTGACCCGCCTGTTGCCCAGGTGGTCAATGTCGTCCTCACGGACCTCTCCGTTGTTGATCCGGATCATACGCCGGATAAGGGCGACCATATCCTCTTTGACAAGGGTGCGCTCTTCCGTCATCGCCTCTTCGCCGAGCTTGCGGTTCAGCTTGTAACGGCCGACTCGTCCGAGGTCGTATTTACGGGGGTTAAAGAAGAGGCTTTCGATCAGCGCCTTTGCGTTGTCCACGCTCGGCGGCTCACCTGGGCGCAACCGGCGGTAGAACTCCACCAGCGCCTCGTCCTCGTTCGTTACGGCGGTGTCGCGCGCCAGGGTGGCATCGATGAAGGGACGGTCCGGGTTCGTGTCGACGCCCTTGAAAAGCGCCTTGATGTCGTCGTCTGCGCCGTATCCAAGTGCGCGGAGCAGGGTGGTGATAGGCGTCTTGCGCTTCCGGTCAACCTTTACCGACAACAGATCCTTATTGCTGGTCTCAAACTCGACCCAGGCGCCTCGGTACGGGATCAACTTGGCGTTGCTTAGAGCGCGGCCACTGGCGGGATCGATGTCCCGCGTGAAGTACGCGCCCGGTGAGCGGACAAGCTGGGAGACGACAACCCGTTCTGCGCCGTTGATGACAAAGGTGCCGTTGCGAGTCATCATCGGGACGTCGCCCATGAAAAGCGTTTGCCGTTTCTTCTCGCCAGCGGCTTCACCTGACTTGACCTCAAGCTCCACCGTTGCGTAGAGCGGCGCCGAGTAGGTGATCTCCTTCAGGCGGCACTCGCGTTCGGTGAACTTGGGTTCCCGGATCTCGTGCCCGAGGAACATGAGGGCGAAACGCCCCCCGCTGAAGTCCTCGATCGGAGAGATCTCTTCGAACAGTTCTCGAAGGCCGTCTGTCGTGAAATAGTCGAACGATCGCAGTTGAACCTGGATCAGGTTCGGGACATCTACGATGTTCTGGATGTGGTTGAAGCTCTTGACGTTCCGGTAAGAGACATTACTGGGACGAACGTCAGCTACGACCATACTTACACTCCTGATTTTTCGACGCCACGAGCGGTCCGTGGCTATGATCCCTGCTTTAGACGGTCCAGGCGATTCCGGTTGCCGTGTAGTTTCAGGCGCTAACGCGCGTGAACGTCAACTCACGCCCGGCGCGGACGCGCGCGGACGTGAGATCTTGGAAACCTAAAATTTGGGATGTACGGGTGGGCAATCCGTAACAGTCACACCTCGACAAGCGACGAGTGTAAAGCTACCCAATCGTGGCGTCAAGCTACCGCTGTGCAGATCTCGACGAATATCGTCGCTTTGCGCCGCCCAAAATCGGCCTCGCGTCGCCCCTTCAGGCCAATGAGATTATCGCCAACCCGGTAACGACAAGCCCGGCGGCGGTCAGTTTCTGGACCAGGGCGCCGCGGCCCAGCGCCTCATTCCCAAGGAGACGCGTCTTTCGCGCCAGCAGTACCGAGGCGAAGAATACAAAGAGTGGAGTGGTGCTGGCGAAGGCGTTTGCCAGCGAGACAGGGCCGGTGGCGATTGCGAATGTGATTAAGGTCATCGCGGCCGTCGCAGCAATCGCATCGACGGCGAGTGCTGTGAAATTGGATGGGGACAACATGAAGCGCCCCAGTTCGATCAGTATCGGTTTTCTCAGGTTCATGACCAGAAGGGTGGGGGCCATCCCCGCGCTCCGAAGGGCCATGGCGTGCCAGAAAGAAAGATCATCCGTCACGGTTTTAAGAAGTATCTGTGCCAGGGCGATGATGACGACCGCAATCCCAAGGTAGGCGAGCGAACTGCTGAGTCGTATCTGACCGGCGTCCGACAAACGGATCGCGGCGAGTAGGGCGCCGCCGACCGCGAGCGCCGCCGCGATGGACTCCAGGAGGGAAAGGCTTTCGCCGAGCAAGATCACGGCGAAGATCACGACCAGCAGCGGGTGTGAATGCGAGATCGGCGTAACCCGGGACACCTCTTCCCGGCTCAGCGTCCACAGTACGAGCGGTGCGCCGATCCCCCACATCAGCCCGACGCCGATCCCGCGTACGTAAACATCCACGCCCACCGCCGGAAACGGATTGACCACAGCGACCACGATCACGGTGATCAGGGTCTGAAGCCCGATGAAGAGCAGAAACCCGCGCACGCGAAGGCCCATGCCGGTCATGATCACCTTGTCCGTGATGTTCACCACGGCCAACAGGAGGGCGCTCAAGAGCGCCGCTACCGCCCAATCGATTGTCGTGCCTCCTGATGTGCAGATCGTTTTTCAGACCGGCGCGGGACAACGCTTCCCAGGGCAGACCGGTAATTCAAAAAAAGATTACCCATGCCCAATCTCACAAACCACTGTTGCTACTACCAATCCGAGGGCCCGGGTAGATGTGGAGCGTGGGGGAGTTGATCCACATGAGTTAAGCGTAACGGTGTGCGAAGGGATTCGAGCAACTGGGTACTATATTGGGGCACAGCGCGACGTCTCCGGTTCGCGGGGTTTAGCACCTGTCCACCGACACTTGCCGCTTCAGTAACTTCTACTCGGCTACTTCCTCCGTTAGACTCGCCGATGCGCTTCCTAGCACGTAGAAGCGGTGCCTGCGCGTTCGATTGGGCCCGCCCTATGGACTTGAGGTGGGGGATTGCACGTAACGAACGATCCACACGGCCGGCAGATGAGCCGGACGTTTGGGGCAGCCCGGGCAGGATTCAGATAGCGAGCAACGCCATGAAGATCACGGCAGTCACAGCGATTCCATTCGCGCCCGACCCGATTTCCAATCCGTACCTTGAGTCGGTTGGAATGGCGGCGTCGGCCAACTACGTGGCCGTCAAGGTCGATACGGACGAAGGGATCACCGGTTGGGGCGATTCCACGTGCGGGCCACTCAGCGTAGCTTCCATGGTGGAGGAGTTTGGCGGTATGGTCGTCGGCGAGGATGCCGGCCACATCGAAAAAATCTGGCAGACGCTCTACCACCACTTCTTCGTGAGGGGAGGCCCGATACAAACATCAGCCATCAGCGGCATAGAGATGGCGTTATGGGACATCAAGGGCAAAGCCGCTGGACTGCCAGTGTACGACATGCTCGGCGGTCCCCTGAGGGACAGGATCTGGGCGTACGGACGCTGGGACGGGATTACGCCGGAGGCGGCGGTGGAACATGCCATGTCCTATGTGTCCCAAGGCGTCACCGCGCTAAAAGGCGACCCGTTCGACCATCAAGGCCAGTTCATCACTACGGAGGCTGAGCACAAAGCCGTTGCGACACTCAAAGCGGTCCGGGAAGCGGTTGGAGAGGAAGTAGAACTGCTCGTCGAAGTGCACGGGCGTCTGACGCCCGCCGCCGCCATCAGGGTCGGTAACGCGATGGAATCTTATCGGCCGTTCGTGTTCGAGGAACCCGTTCCCTTCCACAACCTCGATGCCATGAAAAGGGTTGCAGACTCGGTGAACATACCGATCGCAACTGGTGAGAGACTTTTCACCAAGTGGGACTATGAAGACCTCCTGAAAAGGCAGATCGTCGCCATGATCCAACCTGACGTCATCCAGGGCGGTGGGATAATGGAGTTGAAGAAGATTGCCGCCATGGCGGAGGCCCAGTACGTGGGATTTCAGCCCCATGCTATCCACGGCCCGATGGACGTGCTTGCTGCGTTGCAACTCGACGCGTCAACGCCAAACTTCATGATCCACGAGGGCGGCATGAAACCCTGGTTCCAGGACGCCTTTATCGGCGATTTTCCGATACAAGAGGACGGCTATCTGCCGATCCCGACAGCTCCCGGCCTGGGCGGATCGATGAACGAGGAGTGGCTTGTAGCGCACCCGGCCCGGTCAGACGCGCAGGGCTGGCTGCCGCCGATCGGGACGCTGCCTTCCCGGCAGTTCAACACCTGGGTGTAGAGGCCGGACCGAGACGCGCCCGACTGCCAACCCCCCCGCAGGATTCTCTGACCAACCTCAGCATCGGATAACCGAGGTGATCTGTGTCGCTCGAGAATGATGTCGCCTCTGCCTTGGTCGGTCCGGGAATGTCATGCGCGATTTTCAACCCGGCCCGCCAGCGACCCTGACCTTCAGGAAGTAGGCCCTCTTCGGGTCTACCCTGTGGCACATGCGTCTCACTATTGCCATAACTGTGTTCACCGCTCTACTCGTCGCCTGCTCTAGCGACAACTCGACTGCCACGCCTACCCACTCAGAACCTGCGATAGGGCCAGGACCCCCGCAGACTGTAATCAACTGCGCTGGCTGCCCGCTCGTGGACGTGACCCGCGTGATCGACGGCGACACGGTCGACACAAGCGCAGGGCGTGTCCGCTTCTACGGCGTTGACACTCCCGAGCGCGGAGAGGCGTGCTTCTCAGAGGCGACAGCAGCCACGGAGAACCTCGCAGGAGGCCAGGTGCGGCTGGAGGACGGCCCGAGGCTTACCGATAACTTTAGTCGCCGCCTTGCTTACGTCTACGACGCTGCGGGAAACAGCATCGACGTGCAACTTGTTGCGGGCGGGTATGCTCGCGCCTGGACGCAGGACGGGCAGCACCGGGATGTGCTGGTGACACTGGAGCGGAGCGCGCGGGAGAACGAAGCCGGGTGTCTCTGGGGGTGAAGTGAACTCACGACGTATCAATCAACGCATTGATGGATTCCGAGACCGAAATACTGTGACCCGATGAGCCGTACCGTGCTGCCATGTACGAGCTACGCCAGTGACCGTCGCACCTGATCTGTGGTCTGTGCCCGTCCATCACCGACACGAGCATCGCCCCGCGGTTCCCGCACATGCTGATCATCTATGCCGTCCCGGACCATGACGTGAGCCTGGAGGACGTGGTTCGCTCGCAGAGGGTCGTTGCGCCTCCGGGAACCGGTGTCTGGTGGCTACCGGACAGGCGAGAGCTAGCCGTGCTGTGGCAGGTGACGGACGACCGGACATGAGCGGAAGTGCGCCCGTTTGTTGTCAAACGCGAACCGGCCCCGGTAGCAGTTACGCCACCGAGGCCCGTTTCACGATTGGTCTTCTGGTGGAGCTAGCGCGGTCGCAACTCTGCGGCAAACCCGATCGTTCTACTTTGTACAGACGTAGATGCTATTGAACGGATTAGACGAGTCTAAGACCCGTACGTTCGGTAATCCAGCGTCGTGGAGCATCTTCACTGCCAGTTGCTCGCCCCATACGGTACCTAGTCCGGCGCCACCTTCAGCAAGCGAAACCGTCATACAGTGCAGTGTGCTTACTGCGTAGAAGAATGGGGCGACTGGGTGCGCGATATTGTCCTCCAGATTTGAGGACGCCTTGATATCAATCATCATGAATGCACCGTTCAAGGCGAGATGGCTGCTCGCCTCATTCAGCGCCCCCTGCGGGTTAACCTGATCGTGGATCGAGTCAAACGCCGTGATTAAATCGAATGAGACATCGCTGGGTAAGTTGGTGACGTCGTGAACCTCGAAAGTCACATTCCTCAACCCCATCTCATCGGCTTCCAGTGTGGCAGAGGCAATCGCGTCCTCTGCAATGTCGTATCCCTTAAACCGTGACGTCGGATATGCCTGCGCCATCAAGTTCATGTTGTGGCCAGTACCGCAACCGATGTCGCACACGCTAATTCCACCCTCTAGCCGTTCGACTAGGCCGGGAACCACTCCGATATAGCCGTCGAACAGCGATGAGTTGTAGTCACGCCGGAAGAAATCGTCCATTACTTCGGTGAATTCGGGACGATATTCCGAGTACGGCACACCACCGCCATCCCGGAATGCCTCCAACACTCCACTCACGTGCCCCCCAAGAAATGTGATCATGGGAGAAAGCGACGAAAGGTTGGCGCCGGTTTCGCCAGTTAGGCTGGCGGCGTGCTCCGCGGGAAGAGTGTGACTTTTCGTGGATACATCGTATTCAAGGTACCCACTCACCGTCGCCCCCCCCAACCACTCACGCACGTAGCGCTCGTTAAGGCCAGACCGCTCCGCCAATTCGACGCTAGTCGCCGGTCCCCGTGCCAGCGACTCCCAGAGGCCAGAGCGGTGTCCCAGATCTACAATCAAAGTCCTGGCCGCGCCCATGTACGTGCCGACAAGCTGGTTGCCGAACTCTTCCGCCCTTGCCTCGTCGAACGCCTGCGAAGTTTTCTGAGTCATACCGATATCCTCGCCTCATGTGTGTGCGCCTGTTTTGCGGGAATATACCGCATATTTCATCAGGTATCACCTATTAAATGGAAAAAGATAACGAAAGTAATGATATTTACCGTTGTAATGACTGAATTCGTATCCGGTATCTCACATGTCATCTTATGAAATAACGTAGCGATTACTAGAGCCAATGGCATACCGGCTAACGAGTACTAGGCGAGCACGAACTAGCCGTGCTGTGGCAGGTGACGGACCACCGGAGTTGAGCGGAAGTGCGCCCGGGTTGCTGTCAAATCTGCTGTCAAACGCGAAGACAGGCCCCGAATATCGAGACCTGTCTTTCGAAGCAATGAGCTTTGGAGGCGACGGGCGGATTCGAACCGCCGAATGGAGGTTTTGCAAACCTCTGCCTTAGACCACTTGGCTACGTCGCCTGATTCTGGTGCCGAGGGCGGGACTCGAACCCGCACGCTCTTACGAGCACAGCGCCCTCAACGCTGCTTGTCTACCAATTTCAACACCTCGGCCTGAAATGAATCTCCCAGGATGGTCCGTGGGAGAAAACGCGTGGCAGGGGCGGAGGGACTCGAACCCCCGGCCTTCGGTTTTGGAGACCGACGCTCTAGCCAACTGAGCTACGCCCCTGCGTCACCGGCGCACAACCGCACGTCTAAAGGACTCGGCGCGATACGTTTTACCGACCGAGAAATCATAACGCAGCATTCGCGGGCCGGACAACCGGATTTGTTCCGCTCGCGAGCCTTAATCAATATGCCCGGAAATGAAAAGCGACCGGACCTATCACAGGCCCGGTCGCTTCTCCGTATCGCCGTTTGATCTTTAACGAGTCAGAGCCGCAGCCCTACTCTCCGTTGCTTGGCGTGAGGGCGTCAAGGTCACGCTCGCCCGTCCGTACCCTGATCACCTCTGCAATAGCGGAAACGAAGATCTTTCCATCGCCGATTGTTCCTTCTTCGGAGGAACGGGCGGAGGCGATGATCGTCTGCAGCACTTCTTCTTTTTGCTCTTCCGGGACAACAGTCACGAGCAGCGTCTTTGGCAGTGACGACCGATGTGTCAGCGCCGCGCCGCGGCCGGTGAACACCTCAACGCCCTTCTGCTGGCCCTGGCCGGTCACGTTGACGAAGTGGAACCCGCCGCAACCAATGCTTTCCAGCGCCGCCGTAACGTCGTTGATCTTCTCGGGCCTGACTATCGCCTCAATCTTGACCATCATGTTCAATACACCCCCTTATCAGGGATCGCCGGGGATCGCGGTTCCGGAGCCTCGCCCCACATCGGTGTGGATATTTCGGCCCCGGACACGCGCCCGGGTTTCAGTTTGATCGCCCGTTAGGGGCGGTTAGTCAGCGCCGTCCGAGACGTACGCACGTTCTCCGTGGTGCGATATGTCCAGTCCGGTGCTTTCGTCGGATTCTTCGGCCCGCAATCCAAGCCCGGGAACCAGGTCCAGGATCTTGAGGATCACGAGGGTGGCGATGAAGGAGTAGCCCATGGTGGCAACCACCGCGACGAAGTTATCGCCGAGCAACTCGAATTCACCGTCGATGACGCCGACACCACCTACGGCGAAGATCGCCGTGGCAAGTGCGCCCCAGATGCCGCCGATGCCGTGAACGGCGAACACTTCAAGGGCGTCGTCAAATCCAAACTTGTGGCGGTACAGGACCGCGATGTAGGTCAGGATCCCGGCGCCGAAGCCAACCGCAAGACCACCCATGGGGCCTACAGATCCAGCGGCAGGAGTTATCGCAACCAGTCCGGCTACGGCACCGGTGGCGGCGCCAACGGCGCTCATCTTGCCGGTCTGGAGGTAGGACAAAACAACCCACGTCAGCGCCGCGACACCGGCCGCAACGTTGGTGACGAGAAAGGCGTTAACCGCAACTCCGTCTGCCGCGAGGCCGCTGCCGGCGTTGAAGCCGAACCAACCGAACCACAGGATGCCGGCGCCCAGGATTACGAAAGGCACGTTGTGCGGCTCCACGCCGCGATCGACTCCACGTCGCTTGCCCACCAGCCAGGCTGCCGCGATAGCGGCCATACCGGCGTTGATGTGAACTACGGTACCGCCAGCGAAGTCGGCGGCGCCCATCTCCAGGACCCAACCGCCGTCGCCCCACACCCAGTGAGCGATCGGCGCGTACACGACGGTGATCCAGATAACGAGGAAAATGAGGTAGGTCTTGAACTTGAACCGCTCGGCGATCGCTCCCGTGATCAACGCCGGCGTGATGATGGCGAACATCATCTGAAAAACAGCGATGGTCATGGAGTTATATCCGCCGTCGGGCCCGATATCGGGGTCGACGTTTTGGAATCCCAGGTAGTCAAAGTTGCCTATGAAGGAGCCGTCTCCTCCAAAGGCGAGCGAGTAGCCCCAGAGAAGCCACACGACGCTCACGACGCCCATCGCCGTGAAGCTGTACATGATCATGTTGATGGCGTTTTTACCGCGGACAAGCCCGCCGTAAAAGAACGCCAGACCCGGTGTCATAAATAACACCAGGGCGGATGCCATCAGCATCCATGCAATATTCCCGGAATCCATATCGGCCAATCCTCCTGTGAAATGTTCCAATCGCGCACCGGCCGTGGCACACGTGCAATGGGTCGTCACGTTATGGTCGTTATGTTTCGGAAATGTTACGCAGGCGTGACGGCCCGGTTACATTCAGGCCCGCACGGGGGAATCCCGCCGGATTGCAGGCGCGCCGGAGGGACGCGCTTTGCGGCGTCACGGATCGACTGAAGCCGGTTGTCGCTAGGTTCCGCGCCCGCCACGCACGCCCCGAAGCACCGCCGCCGAACCAACCACCAGGACGATCAACGCCATGCCGCCCTCTGCCGGCGCGCCCGGCGCTGCGAAACAGCCGCCTCCGCTCGATCCTTCATCGTGCTCCGGCTCGGACTCATCACCCGGCTCTGAAACGGCCTCGGTCGTGGCAGTCGCCTGGGCTTCGACCGTCGAAGTGGGAACTGTGCCGATGTTGTCCAGCGTGTATGGGACAAAGGTGGGCAACGGACGAGCGGTCGGTGCAATGACGGCCACCTCATCGACCAGAGGGAACGCGCCGACAGTCTCTCGCCACAACTCATCCATGCCGCGGCGGTCAACGCCGTAGACAGACAGCATCGCTTCATCGAGCCGCCTGCTGGAGTTGAATTCGGCGAGTAACTCGGCCATCTTCCCGGGCCCAAAATCCTCGACCATGTAGCGGGCGACAGAGCGTCCCTGTCCGTAACTGACGATCACCAGGTCCGGGTCGCCCGGGAGCGTCCCAAGTGACGTCAGGGGTAGGATCCTGTTCGTGTCGATGCCCCACTCTAGGTAGCGGTCGTACGCCAGGCCCGGATCGATGTTCCCGTATTCGGCGAGACCCTCGTTAAGCCATGCCGGTATGGCGCTTCGTGCCCCGGAAACGGCGCGGCTCAGAAGGACGTGCGTCAATTCGTGGGACATGGTCCCGGTGGCGCGCGAGCTGCCCCCCTGTACAAGCACCGCGTTCTCGGGCGAGAAGGCCTGCCCTTCCGTGATCAACTCACGCGATATGGCGCCGCTCCGGGCGGCCGTGGCGTCTATCATCTCGGCGATGTTGTTGTACATCGTGACGTTGATGGGCGCGCCTTCCGAGGGAATGCCGAGCACGGGCGCCATGTTCTGGATCGTCTGAAGCGATGCGTCAAGCAGGGAGTTCGCCCGGGTGGCGACGGGGCCGTGGTAGTACACCGTCACGCCGCCGGCTGAGGTCGTTTCCCACTCAAACCGGGAGTCGGTCAGGACAATCTGGCTCGGCTCGGACTCGTGGACGTTGCCGTTGGAATCCAGGACCTCTATCCGGTACTCCATCGTCACTCCTGGCGGAAGGTATCGGGCGAGGGTGTCCGTTCGATAGAACAGCGTTCCGTTTGCCGGCGCGCTCGTCGTGAAGGTGGCGGGCTCGCCAAATTCCAGGTAGTCGTACTGCGTGGCCCTTCGTCCCAGGATCGAGAAACGGGCGGTGACCTCTTCGACATCGCCCGTGACGTTCGCCGTGAACTCAATGCCGTCCGGAAGTTTGCTCACGGCGGAGTGGCTCAGGATGTCGACCGATGGGGTTGGAGTTGTGGCGGCTTCGACTGAATTTGCGCGCAGGCCTATGAGGACCAACGCAGCTGCGGTGGCCGCAAACGACACCCATCGCGCGAGCTGACGTAGTCCGATGCGGCTCGCGCCCGCTCCTCTATCCGTGAATTTGTTCATAGTGCGGAACGTGATACGTCCGGTGCGGGTGGTTGGGTTCGGTGTGTTTGATGGAGATCTTGCGGACGGCGCTAGTCGGAATCACCGGTGCTGTGCCACTCAGCCCAGAAACGGTGGAGCGCGCTGAGCGGGGTTGCTACCGCCAGGATCCACAATCCCCAGTCCGGCTGGCTGATCAAGAGGGTGACCGCCACGACCACAACGCGCTCGGGTCTCGTGGCGAATCCGGCAGTGCCCTTCATGCCAAGGCCCTCGGCACGGGCGCGCACGTAGCTGACCATCATGGAGCCGGAGAAGGCGATGAAGGCAAGGATTGCCAACATCTGGTCGAAGGTCGCGCCGCGCGTGTAGAAAATGAGGAGTCCAAGTAGCAGAGCGCCCTCAGACACCCGGTCCATCACCGAGTCCAACAGCGCGCCACGGCGGGAGACCTGTCCGGTGCGGCGGGCTATGCCGCCGTCCAGCATGTCAAAGGTTGAGCCGAAGATGACCAGGATCCCGGCGAGAACGAAGCGGCCGTCCGCCGCCGCCGCCCCTGCGCCCACCGATACCGCCGTCCCGGTCAGCGTCGTCAGGTTCGGCGTGAACCCCAGCTTGTCCAGGAGTGCGGATGCCGGCTCCTCAAACCAGCGGGCGATTTTCCCACGTAGTGCGTAGCGGGCGGTCTGAAGACTGGGCACGCGTTGATAGGGCCTTTCTGGACGTTTGGTGATTTCTGGAAGTTAGACGATACCGGCAAGTTCAGGCCGGGAGGCGACCTTTTGGTAAAAGTCGAGCACACGGGATGCTACTTCAGGCCATCGATATCCGTGCGCTTTGAGACGTCCGGCGGCGCCCATCTGGGCCCGGCGTGCCGGGTCTTCGATCAATGTACGGAGCGCACCGGCGAGCGCTGTGGGGTCGTTCGGCTGGGCCAGGAGGCCGTCCGCGCCGTGATCGATCACATCACGGTATCCGGCTATGTCCGAGGCGACTATCGAGACACCGGCCGCCATCGCCTCAAGCAGCACGATCCCGAAACTCTCGCTGCCCGTAGCCGGGCTGCAGAAGATGTCGGCCGACTGGTAGTACGCCGGCAGCATCTCGTCCGAGACGCGCCCGGCGAACACCACGTCATTCAAATTGCGCTCGCCCATCACGCGCTGGGAGTCGGCGTCCGGCTCGCCCGGGCCCACGACTGTCAGTCGCAGCTCCGGGAAGTCCCACTTGAGGTCAGCGTAGGCGCTCAGCAGGTACCGCAGCCCCTTACGTTTCTCCATACGGCCAACGAACAGGAGGTTTATCCGGCCGTCGTCAAAGCCTTTCGGCGCCGGCGCCGGGGACGCGAAACGGTCGTAGTCAATGCCGTTCGGGATGATTTCGTAATCGCCCGGGAAAAATCGGCTCACGTAGTGACGGGCGGCGTTAGATACGGCGATGCGGCCGTCGATTCGTCGGGGGCTCGTGCGCAACATGTACTTCGACATCCGGTAAAGGTGCCCGCGCTCGCGGTAGGCGTGGAACGTGCCGATGGTGAGCGCCGAAGAGGTTCGCGCCCCCAACGCGGGCGGGACCGGCGCGAACGGCTCATGGATGTGGACGACGTTGTAATTGCCGTCGCGAATCAGGGCCTTGATCCGGGGCCGCTTCCATACCGAAAGCGCCACGCGGGCCACCGTGCCGCCGATGGGGACGGGAACCGGCCGGCCGCATGGAACGACCTCGTAATTCCGTTGCCCGTCCGGGGTGATCGAGCACGGGGCGAATACGCAGACCTCGTGGCCTGCAGCCGTAAATTGATCGGCGAGTCGCGAGATGTGGGTGGTTACGCCGCCCGGATACGCGAAATCGTAGGGGGAAACCAGAGCGATCTTGATCGGCTCATCCTCCCACCACTAATTGCGTGTCTCCGGTGTAACCGGGCGGCGTTGAGTTCTATTTACTGCTGCGCGTCAGCCACGCCGCTGAACTTCCGCGGTGTGAAGCTATTCTCGGGGTTCATCTCTCCGCCCGCAAATAGCTCCACCATTTGCCGGGCCTCGTCGTCGGTGTACTGGACCGGCGGCGACTTCATGAAGTACGCAGACGGGGCCTGGATGGCGCCGGAGATGCCGTTATCCAGGGCGATCTTCGCACACCTGATGGCGTCGACTGCGACCCCGGCCGAGTTGGGGCTGTCGTGGACCTCGAGCTTGAGCTCGACGTTGAGCGGAACGTCGCCGAAGGAAGTGCCTTCGAGGCGGATGTAGGCCCACTTGCGGTCCTTGAGCCACGGCACGTGGTCGGACGGGCCGATGTGCACGTCGTCCGTGCCGATCTCTTGCTCGAGCTGCGACTTCACGGCCGCGGTCTTCGAGATCTTCTTGGAGTAGAGGCGGGTCCGCTCAAGCATGTTGAGGAAGTCGGTGTTGCCGCCGAAGTTGAGCTGGTAGGTGCGGTCAAGCTGCACGCCACGGTCTTCAAAGAGGCGGGTGAGCACACGGTGGATGATGGTGGCCCCGACCTGGGACTTGATGTCGTCGCCGACGATCGGTACGCCACGGTCCTCGAACCGCTTCTGCCAGTAAGGCTCGCGAGCGATGAACACGGGGATGCAGTTGACGAAGCCGACACCGGACGCCAGCGCCTGCTCGACGTACCACTTGGTGGCGTCTTCGGAGCCGACGGGGAGGTAGCTGATCATTACGTCGACTTCCCGTTCTCGCAGGATGCCAACGATATCGGCCGTCTGGCCGCCGGGTGTGGACGGGTCGTGGTTCACGGTCACCACGTCCGAGAGGTATTGGCCGATGCCGTCGTGCGTCATGCCGCGATCAACGGTGACGCCGGTGTGCGGCACGTCGTGGAACTCCACTGTGTTGTTCTGGCCCGACTTGATGGCCTCGGACAGGTCCTTGCCAACCTTGTCGGCGTCTACGTCGAACGCTGCGACCACGTCGATATCGCCGACGTGATACGGGCCGAGCACGGTGTTCATGATGCCCGGGATGTCTGTGCCTTCTTCGGCTTCCCGGTATTTGTGTACGCCCTGGATGAGGGACGAGGCGCAGTTGCCCACTCCCACGACGGCTACGTTAATTTTGCCCAATATTCTCACCTCGAAATTACTGGCGGTGCCTGGTGATCTGCTGGAGTTACTTTTGCCTTTTTGGTTCGCGTGAGTGTGAGCGCGATCCATGGAGACCGTTCAACCGCCGGATGCTACGGAGCGACAAACGGCGAATTGGGTTGTTTATTCGATGATGCGGGTCGGAAAGTTCCGGAACTGTCCGGTTCTTTTGGCGGGTTCGGCCTAGATGTTGACCTTGACCGCCTCCGCCACCTGCTCAAGCGTCTGAACCGGTATGTACGGGTTCGTCCCGCCCCACACGTACTCGAAGTGGTTCCTCAGTACGCGGTAGTAGGGGGCGTCTGACGACAACTTCAAGATTGGGACGAGGCCGTCTATAGAGGAGCCGTACAGGTCGGGATCGGGCCGACCGAAGTGGTAGGTCTCCACGAAGCAGCAGTTTTCGGTCATCAGCAGGTAGACGGATGGCCAGTGGTCCGCGAAGTGCACGTCGAGGCTGGCGTGCCGGCTTTCCTGCGCCGTTCGACGGAGCGATGAGATGACGTTCAGGCTGCGCCAGCTATCGCTGAACAGCGGTCCCGCCCGGAAGCTAGATTCATCCACGAACTGGGCTCCGATCTCGGCCACGGCGCGGGCGTGTGCGAAGTCGCCTAACGGGTGGACGAGCAGGGCGCGGGCCGAGATGTCTCGATCCTCATTAATCATGCGACGCAGCACGGGCGTGTAGTCCACGTCGCCGAAGAATTCACGAAGGCCAATGCCGTGGAGCAGAATTTCGCCACGCGCCTCTTCCAGCGCTTCTCCGATGGAGCGTTTCGTCTCTTCGCTCCTGTTTCGTGGCGACACCACGTCCTCGATGCCGGCCCGAATGGCCCCACCGGCGAGCGCGTTGATCCGCTCCAGCGCTTCGAGATCCAGCGCCTCTGTTGGCGGGGGTGGAGCTGCGTTGGGGCGTGCTCCCGCTCCCGGATACGGACGTGCGTGTGGGACGGGCGTCGCCAGCACCGCTTCCAGCGTCTCCTCTGTGACAACCCACGTCCGCCCCAGCTTGGTCGCCGGGATTAACCCCTGGGCGAGCCACTTGTAGACGGTCTTCTCGCTGACGTTGAGTCGCGCCGCAACATCACGCACCTTCAGACTGGCCATCGTTTGTAACCCCTTGAATAGAACGGTTGGCCGCTCTCTCCATTATGGAATCAGGTGATTAATTCCATGATATTCTACTAAAGTAGAAAAAAGAGGTGTAAAGAGAGTATTACGGTATCTACACGGTTGGAATTACCGTAGAGGTGTGGATACATCCGGACGGGCGCGCACCGAATGACCTGTTATCGGGTACGGCGTTGATGGATGGATTGACATCTACCATGACCCCTCACCCCGAAACCTCTCCCGCAAGGGGAGAGGGGCACAAAACGGCGACAACACCTTCAGGGGCGGATTGGTATCTGCCCAGGCCCGTCCTTCAAGAACGTGAGGACACAGGCTAAGACCAACCTTATGGCGATGCGCCCCTACGGTGTTCTCAAGCCTCAGGAAATGGAGATTACTGTCGTTTGCCATCCTGAACTCGATTCAGGATGACGCTCCGATTGCACACAGGCTGGACGCTCGTACTTAACCATCCCCGAACTTAAAAGGTGGGGAGGTCTGGAGGTGGGGCGCGTCACGCGCCAGCGCGGCCCTTGCTGGCAACAACAGCGCCCCGAGGCTCTCGAATGGCCGGGTCTACAGACTCTCCCGAACGCTGCCAATGCCCGCCTAGTCTTCCTCAACCTCCGGGAACCGGAACTCGACCCCGGCGCGCTCTTCCTGGATGCGCCCGATCGACGGGGTTGCGTCGCGGCCCCATCCACGCCTCTGCGCCTCGATGAAACGCTGCTGTGCGATGTTCGCCGCTTCCATCGGCAGGCCCAGGGACCGGCCGAGCTGGGTCGCAAGGCCGACATCCTTCGCCGCAAGATCCACCATGAACCCCGGCTCGAAGTCGCCCTTGAGGATCGATGTCCCCCAGCCGCGCAGCGCCGCGCTGTCGCCTGAAGAAGCCGTGATCACGTCGTAAAGCGTCCGCGCATCGACGCCCGCCTTCATTGCCATCCCAAATGCTTCCGAGATGATGACGCCTGTGCTCAGCCCGACCAGGTTGTTGGCGATCTTGCAGATGGAGCCGGTGCCGATCCCGCCGCAGTAAACGAGTTTCTGGCCGTCGCCGATCAGGTTCAGGACGGGCGTGACGCGATCAAACACCTCGCGGTCGCCGCCGACCATAAGGCAGAGATCGCCCCGATCGGCGCCCACCGTTCCGCCGCTGACCGGTGAGTCCAGCGCGTGTGCGCCGGCCGCCCGTGCCGCGGCGTCAAACGTGACGGCCGTGTCCGGGTCGATGGTGCTGAGGTCTATGAACACTGCTCCGGGAGAGATGGCCGTGAGCACGCCACCCTCTCCGGTCGCCACTTCGAGCACGTGGGCCGGGGTTGGCAGTGAGGTGAAAACCATATCGGCCCCGCGCGCCGCCTCTGCCGGGCTGTTCGCCCACGTCGCCCCGGCCTCTTCCAGCGGGCGGCCGGCCTCACGTAACAGGTCGAACACGGTCAGATCGTGGCCGCCCTCAAGGACGTGCCGCGCCATGTGCCGGCCCATGTTGCCGAGTCCGATAAATCCGATCTTCATCCCGCTATCCTTCTGTTTGGCTTTCGTTAACGGTTGCTGGAGCGCAATGCCATCGGAACCCGTCATTCCCACGCAGGTGGGAACCCAGGAACGCCATTAATGCGACCATGCGTCTCTTGAGGACGGATACCATTTCTGGATTTCCGATTACTCGGGAATGATGGTGTTACTGGCGTGCCGCACGTAGTTAACCACCCCTTGACCCCCTCTTACATTAGGAGGGGGCATTCACGCCTTTAATACCCGACCGCTGCGCCGTCTTTCCGTGGCTCGGATCCGGCGACAAGCACGCCCGTCTCGGCGTCCCGTGAGACGATCTGGCCCCCGCCGTAGCTGACGCGGTCGTACCCGTCATCGACCCGCACCTGGTGGCCGCGTCGCCGCAGATCCTTCACCGTGTCCGGATCGACGCCGGTCTCAAGGCCGATCGTGCCGGACTCCAGGAACACTCGGAACCGGAGAGCGTCGAGCGCCTGCTGCGAATCCAGGTTGAAGTCCACCATGTTGGAGATCATTTGCAAGTGGCCCTGCGGCTGCATGAAGCCGCCCATCACGCCGAAGCTGAGCCACATCTCGCCGTCTTTTGTCGCCATCGCCGGGATGATGGTCTGGAACGGCCGGGCTCCACCCTTAAGGAAGTTAGCGTGGTTCGAGTCCAGGGAAAACAGGGCGCCCCGGTTTTGCAGTGCGATGCCGGTGGTCGGCACGATCATGCCGCTGCCGAAGCCCTTGAACAGGCTGTTTATGAACGAGCAGGCGTTGCCGTCGCCGTCGATCACCGTCAGGTAGACGGTGTCGGAGTTCGGGTAGGGCATTCCTGATCCCACGTCCGTCATCGCCTGTCCGCCGGTGATCCGAGATCGTTGTTCGGCGGCGCGATCTTTGGACAGCATCCAGTCGATCGGAACCTCGTTGACCCGGGGGTCGGCAACATGGTCGAGTGCGTCAGCAAATCCGAGTCGCGTTGACTCGATCAGGTGGTGGTACGTGTCAGCCGACTGGAAGCCCATTCCTGCTATGTCGAAACCCTCGGCGATGTTGAGCGCCATGAGGGCTGCTATGCCGTCGCCGTTTGGCGGGCACTCCCAGACGTCGACGCCGCGGTACTCGGTATGGATCGGCACATCCCAGTCTGAGTGATGCGCTGCCATGTCTTCTTCCGTGATCCATCCGCCCTCGGACTGCACGAAATCGGACAGCTTCTTGGCGATTTCTCCTTTGTAGAAAGCCTCGCTTCCGCCCTCTGCGATCGTCTCAAGTGTCCGGGCCAACTCCGGCAGGTTCACGACGTCTCCGTGTCTGGGCGCCCGCCCTTTCGGAAGCATCTCGCGTCCCGATGGACGAGCCGCCAGTTTCTCTTCATTGTTCTGCCACTGGTTGGCGATGATCTCGCTGACGCCGTAGCCCTGGTGGGCGTATTTGATGGCGGGTTGCAGCACCTCGGACAACGTCATCGTGCCGTCTTCTTCGAGCAATGTCTCCCAGCCGTGCACGGTGCCGGGGATCGAGACCGAGAACGCCGCGTCCGGACCCTCTGTTGGGATGCCCGAGTGGCCGCGCCGGACGACATCGTCGCGGTTGGCCGCCGCCGCTGAGTGGCCGCTGCCGTTCAGCGCTCGTACCCGTTTCTCGTCGTTCTTCCACACGAGGGCGAACATGTCTCCGCCGACCCCGGTGGACATCGGCTCGAGCACGTTGAGCGCGGCCGCCGTGGCGACGGCAGCATCGACGGCGTTGCCGTCGGACTTGAGGATATCGAGGCCTACCTGGGCGGCGAGCGGCTGGCTCGTGGCGACGGCGCCGTTGCGGGCGACTACGGACGAGCGGCGGGAGCGGAAAAAAGTCACGTTCACATCCTTAACCGGGGGGGCGGATAAATCGTCGTCATACCCGTCAGTTTGAGAGACCGGCGCAATCCTACCAATAAAGGGGCGCACGTGCGGGTGCGGTGTCTCTGATCAGGGGCTTGCTCCGCCCGTGTCGCGAGCACTCGGAAAAGCGTATCAACGGCACCTATTGCCATCCTGAACTTGATTCAGCATCCGCTGCTCCCCACGTACGGCAAGGTCTTGGACAACCAGGGGATTACACGAACGTCCTCGCCCAGATGACGAGGCTGTCGCTGCATGATCCGATCCTGAATCAAGTTCGGGATGACATTATTGTGGTCATCGTTCGCGCGCGGCACGGATGTGGAGCGTCACGGCCGTAGGAGTCGATTGGTGTCGACCCGAGGGCGGATACCAATCCGCCCCTACGGTGCTGTGGCGTCAACGACGTGGTTGCTGATCCCGGTCCTTCGAGAGCCTCAGGGCTCGGTGATTCCCCTCAAGAGGTCGTTGTCTGCATCCGAACGTATGCTGCGGCCCGCCCCCAGTTATGCTCCTATCGAGGGCAGCCTAATTGGTCGGCGAGGTCGTTGAAGCTATCGGCTGCGAAGTCGAATGACGGATCGCTTTCCGGGTTTGCTGTGTTGCCCAGTCCCGTGCCGTGGCCGAACTCGTCCGGTCGTCGGACGAACGCCGTGTGCAGGCCGGACTTTGCTGAGGCTAGCAGGTCGCCCTGGTGGGCGGCGGTCATCATCACTTCGCCGGACTCAAGCCCCAACAACTCTGCAGCCTTGAGATACGACTGCGGATCCGGTTTGTAGTGGCCGGACAGCTCGGACGACAGCACGCAGTCCCAGGGCAACCCGGCGCGCTTCGCCATGTTGGTAAGCAGCGCCACGCTTCCGTTCGACAGGGTGCAAATGATGAACTTGCCCTTCAGCCGGGTCAGGCCCTCCACGGCCTCCGGCCACGGGTCCAGCCGATGCCAGACCTTGTTCAGGTGCGCCGTCTCTTCTTCGGTCAGGCCGCTGATCCCGAACTGAACCAGCAGTTCATCCAGCCGTCGCCGATGGATGGCGTCGATGCCGATCCACTCCCACTCGCCGGTCCGCACCTTGTTCATGCCGGGTCCGTATCCGGCCCGCCACTCGTCGGCGAACAGGTCGGCATCGACCTCCAGGCCGCGCTCATTTGCCAGCGCGCCGATTTCCCGTGACACGCTGCCTCGCCAGTCGACCACGGTACCGAACACGTCGAACGTGAGGGCTTTAACGTCGGAAATGGGCATGGGTTGTCTCCAGGAGCGGCGTGAACAGTGTTGGCGTTACGGAACTGTATCGCAGGTGGGGCCCCTGAGAGCGATGCTCCGAGGCTAACCACGCCCGTCCCCCCCTCCGATATTAGTAGGAGGGGGGACGGAAAGCCTCCTTCCGAAAAGGGAGGAGATCCGGAGGTGGGTCGCGTCGTGCGATCAGCTTCAAGCCCAAGAAACACCACCGTAGGGGCGGATCGCTGGACACGACTGTCGTCCCAGATACGAGCCGTGCTAACCCCCCGCCCCCACGCTCTACCGTGTGCGGGGGTTGAACACGTCGTTCAGGGCGTCGCCAAACAGGCTCCAGGCGAATATCAGCAGCCAGATCACGATGATCGGGGCCAGCAACTGCTCCGGGTGGTTCTGAATCACCGAGACGATGTCGATCCGGGGGCCGAGGACGTCGGCGAGCATAGTTCCCAGGCTCGGGCGCGGCGGCTGTACGCCCACCCCCAGGAAGCTCAATATGATCTCGCTGCCGGCGATGGCGCCCATCCCGAACGATGCGGTAACGATGATGGTGCCGGTCACGTTCGGCAGTATGTGGGAGAACAGCAGGCGAGGCGTCGAGACTCCGATGGCACGGGCGGCTTCGATGTAGTCGGAGTTGCGGATGGAGAGAACCTGTCCCCGCACCAGTCGCATCATGCCGTACCAGGCGAACGGCAACAGGGCGAGCGCTACGACGAAGTAATCGACAACCCCGGACTCGACAAGCCCGCCTATCGGACTCCAGTCTCGGAAGTTGCTCCAGTCCTCAAAGTCGCGCGCCGCGTCGAGGATGCGCGGCCGCAACGTGGCCGCGATCAGGATCACGAGCAAAATACTCGGGAACGCCGCCACCACCTCCCCGACGCGCATGATTACGGTGTCTGTTCTTCCGCCGAAATAGCCCGCCATCAACCCCAGCGTCACGCCGAGCACAATGCCTCCGGTACCGACGGTAATGATGGTCAGCATCACAGTCGTCTGGATGCTCCACACGACCCGGGTGTAGATGTCTCTGCCCAATTCGTCGGTCCCGAAGAAATGTTCGGTACTGGGACCCTCCTGCCTGTGGAGAATGTCGGTCTTGGAGTAGGAATGTGTCGATAACGGTTTGGCGAAGATGCCGATTGCGTAGATGGCGATGATGATGGACAGGGTCGCCATCGCAATCTTCTTGCGCCGCAGCCGTCGCCAGGCTCCCCGAAGCGGGCTGGTTCCTGATACCACCGCATCTGCCCGAAGCTCAGATTTTTCTTTTGAGAGGCCCATGCGCGGCTACTGGTACCTGATCCGGGGGTCGGTCACGGAGTAGAGAATGTCGACGATGAGGTTTGCTATGACAAGGGATGCGGCGCCGATGAGTGAGATCGCCATGATGATCGGGAAGTCGCGGGCGAACAAAGCGTCGAGCGTGAATTTGCCGACGCCCGGGACGCCGAAAATCAACTCGACGATAAACGCGCCTCCCAGGAGCCCGGAAAGCGAGAAACCGATCAGTGTGAGGATCGGAATAAGAGATATCCGGGCCACATGACGGTAGTTGACGATGTACCCGGGGACCCCCTTGGCCCGTGCCGTCCGGACGTAGTCTTCGTTCAGCACATCCAGCGTGCTTGAGCGCATGATCCGCGTGAATATGGCGATGCCGGGGATGCCGATAACTATGGCGGGCAGGATGATCTGTCTATCGAAGAATCCTCCCCATCCAGAAACGTCCACCCAGTCCAACTTGAGTGCGAACGCGATTATTAAGAGCGGGGCAGTCATGAACACCGGCATTGCGTTCAGGATGAGAGAGCCTGACACGATCACTGGATCCTGCCACGTACCCTGCTTGAGAGCGCTGTAGAACCCGAGAGGCACCCCGAAACCGATCGTGATCAGCGAAGCCGCCAGGAATAGCTGTCCTGAGGCCTTCAACTTTGGCGCCAGCAGATCGGTGACCTTCCTGGGCGGATGCAGGGTGATACTCTCGCCGAAGTCCCAGTGAAGTGCGTTCCAGACAAAACTGCCGTACTGCACGTAGACGGGCCTGTTGAGACCATGGTTCTCGCGGAAGCGATCGGCGTCTTTTTCCGTGTACTGTTGGCCAAATCTGAGCAGCACCGGGTCCCCGGGACCGTAGTGGCCCAGGGCGAACACGATTACCGACACGATCAGCAGGAGGACCGGCGCCCACAGGAGTCTCCGCACGATATAGCCGAGCATGTGCGGGTCTCTGCCTCCTGTTGTGGCGATGGATTGAACCGGTCGCCGTAAATCCTAGCCGTTCCCTGCGGAGCCCAGTGTTCCCGGGTTTCAAGGGCCGGGTCAACGGCGCCCCTTGTGACCTCTACTCCTGGATCCACACGTCCTTGAAGATCTCGATCGTCATCGGCAGGAAGTTGTAATCGTTCACGCGTTCCTTGATAAGCGCCAGACCCTGCGTGTCCCACCAGATCGGCAGCCATGCGACGTCGTCTACGATCATCTGCTCGGCTTCCTGGTAGAGCTGCGTCCGGAGCACCACGTCCTGCTCCGTGCGCGCCTGTTCGACAAGCCGGTCGACCTCGGGGTTCGAGTAGTTGCCGTCGTTCCGCGGGCTCTCGCTGTGGAACAGGATGTCTAACCAGTCCTGCGGGTCCGGATAATCGGCCTCCCACCCGCCGAAGAACGCCTGCAGGCGGTTGCGGTAAAGGTCCTGGAGGTAGGTGGCGAACTCCACTTGCTGGATCTCGACGCTCACGCCCAGCGTCTGGAACCACATGTCTGCCATCACTTCGATCGACAGGCTCGGCGAGCCGCCGGTCCCCTGTGTGGTGATGACGATGCGTTTGTCGCGATCGCTGAGCGAGGGGTAGGACGATTCCGCCAGTAGCTGCTTTGCCCTGTCGGGATCGAAGTCGAGTGATTGCAGGCCGTCGTTGAAGCCCGGGAACAGGGGAGGCAGCACGCCTTCGGCCGGACGAACCAGCCCGGCGAACACCTGTTCAGCGATCAGGTCTTTGTCGATGGCGTGCGCGAGCGCCTGCCGAAACTTCACGTCGTTGAACGGAGACTCGTCGACATTGAAGCCGAGATAGCTTGTGGTGAACCCGGGAGGGACGCTCACCAGATCACGATTGATGGCGTTGCTCGGGTCCTGGACACGGTCAAGGTCGGCCAACCCGACGCCCGTGAGGTCGATCTCGTCCGCTTCGTACATCGCCATGGCGACGCCGCCGGCCAGGTTTATCTCGACCGAATCAAGGTAGGCGAGGCGGTTGTAGTAGTTGTCGTTTCGGGCCAGGATCATCTGCTCGCCGATGCGGTACTCCTCCAGGATGAAAGGCCCACTGCCGATGGGGTTGTCCGTCCAGGTCCGCCCCCCGGCTTCCACGTTGCTTTTCATGATCGCAAACGCCGTGGGGTAGGTGAGCTTGGCCAGGAAGTAGGCCTTCGGGGCGTCAATGGTGAGCTTCAGGGTTCTGGCATCTACCACTTCGATGCCGGACGCCGTTGTCGTTTCTCCCTCGATGATCTCCTGCACGCCGATGATGTCCGCGAGATAGAGCTCCGCGACCGTGGATTCGGTATCAGGATTGGCGGCGCGCTCCATCCCGTATTTGAAGTCCAAAGCGGTGATCGGCGTTCCATCACTGAATCGTGCATCGTCCCTGATGGTGAAGGTGTAGACGGTTCCGTCATCGGAACGGACCCAGGTCTCTGCGAGGTCCGGGACAATCTGAAGGCTGTTGTCCAGACGAACGAGCCCGGAGAACAGTTCGAGTACGATGCGCGCCGAGGACGTGTCGCTGACCAGGGCCGGGTCCAGCGTCGGCGGGTCTCCGCCGAGGACGCGCAACTTGCCGCCGAACTTGTCGCCGCTTGTGTCGGCGGCAGTGGCCGGGATGGCGGTCGGGTTGCCGCCCAGCGCGGGCGCGATTTCAATCCCGGAAGACGCGGCCGTGCCTTCCGCCGTTGCGTCGGCCTCGGCAGGAGCGTCCTCGTCGGAGCCGCCCCCGCCGCACGCCACCGCGCCCACCAGAACCAGGGCCAATGCGCCCGTTGCGATCAACTTTCGAAGCATGCGCCTCGACACCTCTTTTAACTTGTTCGTTAAGGCAGAGCGAATTCACATCGCATCGCCATTGGATTGTCTCGACCCGGAACTACGGAACCCCATGGTTAAGGATTCTGGCGGTCCAGATTTAGTTACTGCGTTCTATTACGTTGTACATCACCCGCCGGTTTGGGCCCTGACGATTACGACCTTACTAGGATAGGCGAGTTACGCCTCAGAATCCGCGCCGACGGAGTGCAGCAGGAAGGCCTCCAGCAGTCCGTCGATCCCGCCCTCAAGCACGCCCTCGGCATCCGCCGTCTCGTACCCGGACCGGTGATCCTTCACCATCTTGTACGGATGCAGCACGTAACTGCGCACCTGCCGGCCCCACTCCGGGGCCACGTGCGCTCCCTTTAATTTCACCCGCTCCGCCTCCGCCTCCTGCATCTGGATATCCATGAGCCGGGCTGTCAGGATCTTCATTGCGACGGCCCTGTTTTGAAGTTGTGAACGCTCGTTCTGCACCGATACAACCAGGCTTGTCGGCAGGTGAGTAATGCGCACGGCCGTGTCGTTCTTCTGGACGTTCTGGCCGCCGTGGCCGCCCGCCCGAAAGGTATCTATCCGGAGATCGTCCGAGTTGATTTCGACGGTGGTGTCCTGGTCCTCCGGCTGCGGGAGAACCTCGACCAGAGCGAAGGTCGTGTGACGCATGTGGTCGGCGTCGAAGGGCGAGAGCCGAACCATGCGGTGGACGCCCCGCTCCGACTTCAGGTAGCCGTATGCGTAGCGGCCCTCGATCTGCGCCGTGGCCGACTTCAGGCCGGTCTCATCACCGGTGGTCGATTCCAGGACCGCCGCCTTGAAGCCGCGTGACTCCGCCCATCTGAGATACATTCGGAGCAGCATCTGGACCCAGTCCTGGGCCTCAACGCCGCCCGCGCCCTGCTTGAGCGAGATGATCGCCGGTCGCTCGTCGTACTCGCCCGAGAGTTGTACAGCGAACTCCATTTTCTGGACGCGATCGATCAGCGCGTCGTAGTCGTTACGGATGTCATCGGCGAGCGACTCGTCGGCCTCTTCGATCGCCATGGCAGCGAGCTCTTCGAGCGACTCCGAGCCCGACTCGACCTCCCGCCAGGATTCGACATCGTCACGCACGCCGGCCATCTCACGGGAGATCTCTTGCGCCTTTCGGGAGTCGTCCCAGAAACCGGGCTGTGACGCCGCCTTCTCCAGCTCTGTCAGGCGCGACTCAAGTTCGGGCAAGTCAAAGTCGCCTCACAATTCCGGCAACGCGTTGCCGAAGAGTCGAGATGTCGCCGAGGAGGTCGCGCACGTGCGGGATCCTTACCTGAGGGATCTAAAGGAGTTGCCGCACGGATGCCGAGTCAGGCCCGATGGAGGGAAGAAGGCTAACCGTGCGGGAGTAGTAGTCGACCAAAAGTATAGCAAGGGGTGTGGATGCGAAGTGCGTACAGATCGACGCGATGTTTGGCCATCGTGCGCAGTTCGATCAACACGCCGTACGGACGCATGGCAAAACTCCCGCCACTCGGGAACCACATGAAAGTGTCGTCCCGAGCGTGGCCGAGGGACCTTCACCGGCGCTGATAACACCGTAGGGGCGGCGCATGCCCCGCCCGCTGACGCGATCGCGCCTGTAGGAGCGTATGGCAATACGCTCCTACGATGATGCGGCGATCCGTCTGCCCGTTCTCCTTTCACGGGAGAGGCCAACATACAACAAGGGTGAGGGTGGTCCAACACTCGACCCACCCGCCAATCGAGTGATAACACCCGCGGATCTACCACTGCCACCATCCACCCCCGTGATATCCTCAAAACAGTCGGGGCATGGCGCAGCCCGGTAGCGCACCTGTCTGGGGGACAGGAGGTCACAGGTTCAAATCCTGTTGCCCCGACCATTTCATCCGAACGTAAATTCGACCCTGGCGGCAAATTAGCTACCGGGGTCGAATCGCGTTTGACAGCAACTTTGACAGCAACCCGGGCGCACTTCCGCTCAACTCCGGTAGTCCGTCACCTGCCACAGCACGGCTAGTTCGTGCTCGATCGGAAGGTTGAACCGCAATTCGGTTTTTGGGTATGTAGACTGTCGGCCATGCTTGTATCCATCACACGTCTTCGAGCTTTCCTTTTCCTGTTGACCTTAGCGGTCCTGTTCCTTGTGGTTTCTTGTTCCGGTTTGGATGGATCAGACGGGGAACAGGGGTCTCAAGGTCTTAAGGGCGAGGCTGGTGCTCAAGGCCCGGTCGGTGAAGACGGGGTAGCCGGCCCATCTGGTGATCAAGGTCCACCTGGTAAAGATGGTGCCGACGGTTCTCAAGGTGTTGAGGGCGAGACTGGTGCTCAAGGTCCGGCTGGTGAAGACGGTGAAGACGGAGCAGCTGGTGAAGACGGAGTAGACGGTGAAGACGGAGCAGCTGGACCCAAAGGCGATGTTGGCCCACCTGGTGCTGATGGACAAGATGGAGAGGCTATAGGGCTGCCTGGCCCTAAGGGCGATAAGGGCGATACAGGAGAAAAAGGGGAGGTTGGTCCCGCGGGTGTGCAAGGTTTAGCTGGCTCAGACGGTGCAGCAGGTGCAACAGGTGCAACAGGTGCAACAGGTGCAGCAGGACCAGCAGGTGCAACAGGTGCAACAGGTGCAGCAGGTGCAGCAGGTGCAGCAGGTGCAGCAGGTGCAAC
>Ga0187827_10000551_pt1 | contig 58873 bp, 49 predicted proteins | sample ETNtaG_39_FD_167969 | JGI IMG/M metagenome (GOLD analysis project Ga0187827, IMG submission 167969) | Marine microbial and viral communities from oxygen minimum zone, Eastern Pacific Ocean - ETNP2014_SV_150_PacBio MetaG (Illumina Assembly) | ecosystem: Environmental > Aquatic > Marine > Hypoxic...
GGGAGTGGGGATGTGGAGGGCACGGGGGCGAGTATTGCTGGCGCTGGTGTTGGGACTGGGGATGTGGAGGGCACGGGGGCGAGTATTGCTGGCGCTGGTGTTGGGACTGGGGATGTGGAGGGCACGGGGGCGAGTGGTGTTGGCGCTGGTGTTGGGACTGGAGATACGGAGAGTGCGAGGGCGAGTGATGTCGGGGATATAGAGACTGCACTCGACCAATGGTCCGAGACTAAAGTGCGATGGTATGATCGCGAAAATCCACGCAATGACACTGCTATAACATTGTCCAATCGGATAGGAAAATGGACACTGGGGGCGCAATATTTTTTGGAAAGACCGCTGATGGGTTTTGGTTTCGGCACTGAAGACCAATTGTTCGATTTATATGGCATGCGCCCTGTTGAATATGTGTACACTGGTACTTACTTTCACAATTCCTATCTCGGTTTGGCGCTCCAGTTAGGATTAATGGGTGCTGTGTTATTTTATCTGCCACTTGGGTTGTTAGTCTCACGCGAAATCCGTTTTGCCAACCGCCCGCCACCCGACTTGATGCGCACGGCGCTCATGGCGGTGGTACTGACAGGCATGGTTTCCGGTTTGTTTTCTAGTGATCTGTACTCGATGGGAAACCCCAAGACTGTATCTTTCTGGATATGTGTCATGTTACTGCAACGGTGCAATCACAGTCCCGTGGTGAACAGTGATGTTGGAGGCTTGCTGGGACGAACCACTAGGCAATACAAGTGCTAATTGCGACGAGATAAGCTTTTGGAAGTCTTGCTGAGCCATTGGAGCGTATGGCTCATCATGTACGTAGGCTTTGCACTTCGGATGGGGGTAGCTTTTTATGGCCGGGGCGATGCAGTGGGAATCGAGCTTAGGGGCGATGCATTGCATGACTTGGCGGCGCAGAACATCCTGTTGGGCAATGGTTTCACTATATCGGTCGGAAGGCCCTATTCGTTCAATCCTCCCGGATATGCGGTCTTCCTCGCTGGTGCATATTTGTTTTTTGGTCGCAATTGGTTGGCTGTGGGCTACAGCCAAGCTGCTGCGAGTATGTTGGCAATAGGCCTGATCTATCTGATAACGAGAAGGATGTTCGGCAGAGGGGCAGGCATTTTGGCCGCTTCAATGGCTGCGGTATATCCTTACACAATTTACCATTCAAGTCGTGTGATGGATACAACTGTCTTCACGCTCGTCTTGTTGACAGCGGTTTGGATGCTCGTCAAGGTCTGGCAAACGGGTAAGCGTAAGGATTGGCTTTGGTTGGGTTTGGTCGTTGGAACGGGGTGTCTGGTTCGAGCCACGATGCTGGCTGTGCTAGCGGGCATGCTGTTGTGGCTGGTCCTGACGTTAGGTTGGAAAAAAGGCGGTGGCGCGGTTGCCTCGTGTCTCGCAGGCGTTGCACTCATCATTATGCCATGGACGTTTCGAAACTTGTACGTGGAAGGAGCGTTAATCCCCATTGATTCAAAAGGAATGACCAACATGTACATCGGGAACAATCCGCTAACGTTGCAGTATATGCATCAAGGCGTTAGCTTAGACACTTTGTGGCACGATGAACGCTTGATGCAGGTACCTTCTGGACTGACAGCAGCGGAAGAGGAACAATGGTATTTCCTGCGGGTTGTAGAGTTTGTCAAGAGTGAGCCAGGCACGTTTGCCGAGTTGCTACGAGAAAAATTGATTGCTTTCTGGAGTCCGCGGATCAATCCTAAGATCGCTCAACCATTAAATTCTTCTTTTGCTTACGTTCGTGAGTTTTCCTATATGATAAGTTATGTCACTCTGCTTGGCTTTGCATTCGTGGGTGTTGCAGCCTCGGTAAGACATAGGCGGGAAACTACGCTATTCTTGTTTCTGTGCGTGCTGTACACATTGGTCAATATCCTTGTTTGGGCTAGCACGCGACTGCGAATGCCTTTGGATTCTCTGCTCGCAGTGTTTTCAGGCTATGGCATGCTACGTGTCATCTCTTATAAAGTGCGGTGATGCACATCTTCTTCGTCACTCAATACGACCCGTTGAATCCGGCCGCTGGCGGCCCTGTGTACAAAGTGCGTGCTCTAAGTGACCACTTGGCTCGACGCGGGCATTCGGTGGCTATCATTGCGGCTGCGGCGGGTAAACATTTCACAAATGACAACCAATTGCATGTGAGGGAAATGGATGGCCGGGTCAATGTCATTCGCCTGCGTACGCTCTGTAGATACCGTGCCGTTACGATCAATCCAGCAGTCTGGTTAGTGGCGCGCCGGGAGATGCCGCGCGCGGACGTGGTTCATCTTCTCGGTTTCTACGATCTCTTGGGCCCGGTAGTGGCGCGAGTTGCGCGGGCACATCATGTTCCGTATGTGCTGGAGCCAATGGGAATGTTGACCCCGATTATCCGCAGCTTACGAAAAAAAAGACTATATCATCGTTGGTTGGGACGTAGACTTGTGGAAGGTGCCGCGCGGGTGGTGGCGACCTCATCGCAAGAAAAGGCAGAACTTATTCGTGCTGGAATCTCTGCTAGTTCCATTGTCGTACGCCGCAACGGGATTGAACTGACAGAGTTTTCTGCGTTGCCGGAGCGTGGTCGCCTGCGGCTCAGGCTTGGGATTGAACCTGACGAGCGTGTATTGCTTTATCTGAGTCGCATATCTCCAAAGAAGAACCCTGTCATGTTGCTGCGTGCATTCGCGGAATTGAACTTGCCCGACACGCGTTTGGTTGTAGCTGGCCCAGATGAGAATGGCTATCTCAAGCAGCTTGAGAGATTGGGAACATCTCTAGGTCTTGACCGGAAGGTATTTTTTACTGGCCCGCTATATGGAGAGGATAAGCTTTCGGCGCTGGTAGATTCTGATCTTTTTGTGCTTCCTTCTAATAACGAGAATTTTGGGAACGTTATAGGTGAAGCCATCGCTGCTGGTACACCGGTCGTGATTACGGATCAATGTGGGATTGCCCCATTTGTTCGCGACAGAGCCGGACTGGTTGTGCCAGTTGAACAGTCCGCCATAAGTGATGCGATCGCCACTCTGCTGACAGACGCAGAGATGTACAAGACTTTCACTGATGGGTGCAAGGATGTGGTCAAAGGTCTGTCATGGGAGCAGCCGGTTGAGCAAATGGAGACGCTGTATGCTTCTCCAACCGCTCGGAATTGAGGGCGTCTTCCTGCGATCCAAATGCACTGCTTGCGAAGATTGCAGAAAAACCGTCGTTATTCCCCGATTTGCAATACCACTGTGCCTGTCACCAGGTCTTAGATCGTTGACCAAATGGTCATGTTTGCTTATTGTTATTGCACGAGGACGAACTGTTGGCTAGGGTCATAATGATTTCGTATGAAACAGGGTCACCAGTCTGGTGAACCATTGTGGAGAATTGGGGGCTACCCGATTAGCCGGGACGATTGTGGCACATGCCTTGACTGTGGTTGCGGCTACATGAGCATGAAAATGCGTTGGAGACATATATTTAACAAGCATGTTATTGTATGGGGTACAGCGCTGACAGTCTCCTATGCCGTGGTTTATTCAGGTGTTCAACACTTCAGTTATCCGGACGTTGGCAGTCAGAGTGATGTGCTGCGATACGTAGAAATATATCGTGGTGAGAAATCATTCGGGCACTGGCAATATAGGGTCCTGACTCCGTATCTTGCTAGAGCCATTCCCGACCCCCCAGCCTCCTTTTTCAATGTGCAGCGTCAGGTGACTGACGCGTGGTTGGTCAAGGTGAAGTTTGGTCTGGTCAACTGCGCATTTCTGGCGGCAACGATAGCTGTGATGTTCTATTATCTTGAAGCATTGCGTTTCTCCAGCCTAGAATGCATGTTCGGTATGCTGCTCTTTGCGACCGCTCGACCGGTGATACAAAATGCCGGCATTCCTATGGTGGAAGTCAGTAGTTACTTTTTCGAGGTACTTCCTTTGTATGCGATTGTGACGAACAATCCACTCTTGTTGGCTGCTTCCTTTCTGGTTGGCGTTTTTGCTAAGGAGACGACCCTCATTGTCGTACCGTTGGCTCTCATTTTTTTCTGGTCGGGCAGCCTCTGGCGTACAAGTGTACTAGTCCCAGGTCTTTTGGCTTACTTGGGTTTTCGGTTTGGATTGCAGATTGACCCTTCTGAGAATTACTTTAATTTTTCCGGGGGGTTGTTCTCGACTCTGTCAACGCAACTACGCTTTGTCGCCAGTCTCAACGGTGCACTGGAATTCGGATCGTCTTTTGGTTTCCTTTGGCTGCCGGCTATTTTTGGGTTCTTCCGTGCTCAGATGCCGAGGTGGTTCAGGAGCTGGACCGTGTTGCTGCTGACGGCTAGCGTGTTGATGGCGATGCTCCTAGTTGGCGGCCAATATCCCGGCGGTAGGGCAATATTCACGGCGTTCCCGGTTGTCATCCCATGTGCGCTTTGGGGAATGCGGAGAGTTCTTCCAATCGGAGCGAATGCATCACACCCTTGACCATTCCATGACGCAGTTGACAAGGACAATGTCCATCCGTAGGCTGCTCCTGCAACACCCTAGAATAGTAATAGCCTTGATCGTGGTCGCCGCCGTTGGCCTGCGCTTAACTGTGCGGCTCGTTCGTGGCGAGCCCTCTTTTTGGGAAGGAGGGTACGACTTCTATCATCTGTATGCTACCAACCTGTTGGACGGCGATGGATTATGCTTGGATGAAGGTCATTGGCCAGGCAGCCTGCCAGGACTAGGGCCGCGGTGTGCTTTCCATCCTCCGGTTTACCCGTATTATTTGGCGCTCGCGATGTTTCTTGGAGCAGAGAATGAGTTTCTCTCTATTGCAGTGATGCAGTCTCTCGTAGGTGCTGGTACTGTCTTTTGTGTCTTCCTTGTGGGCCGTGAAATGTTCGATGCACGAGCAGGAATGCTGGCGAGCCTGTTTGCTGCGGTATACCCGTACTATGTTTGGCACGACACCGCTTTGCAGGAAACTAGTGTCCTAACTTTCATGACTGTTCTATCTGTGGTTTTGTTTTATAGGGCAGTGCATAAAAGTGGTGTCGTTTCCACGGCTATGGTTGGGCTCAGCTTGGGTTTGGCAGTGTTGACAAAAGCTTCTTTGGCTTCTTTTGCCTTTCTGTTAGTTGCGAGCATGGCTCTGTTTGTGCCAGGTGCACTCCGCACACGGTTGCACCAGACAAGTGTCTTGTTACTTGCTTTTGTTGTTACGCTTAGCCCGTGGTTGGTCAGAAACTTTAACCTGTTAGGATCCCCTGTGCTTACGTCAGCGGCCGGAAAACAGCTATGGCTGATCAATAACCGCTACTCGTTTCGTCATTATCCCGCAAGAAACATAGATTTAGATTTCTCGGAGGCGCAGGCCAATCTGGTTGTCTCCACTGAATGGAGTCAGTTGGAGGCTCTCGCTGGCGATGAACTGTCGCAGCAGAGATGGTTTCTTAAGCAAGGCCTTGATTTCATTCTACAGAATCCGTTTCTGACGGCGCAGCGCGCGGTTGTCAAAGTCGTGGCTGCATTCTCGTGGGAATTTAGTCCGGCCAAGGAGGGTTTCTTTCAGGCAGCATATTTCCTTTCCTATTTCCCCATCTTCACACTCGGGATTATTGGGGCTTTGCTCAGCCGAAGGCTATGGCGGGAGCAGCTGCCGGTTTACCTGCTATTCGTAGGATTCGTTTGGGTTACGGTTGTGTTCCATGCACACACCAGCCACAGAACCTACTTGGATGTTTACTTGATGATTTTTGCTGCATATGCAATCATGATTGGTCGTGCGAAATGGAAAGCAGCGCTCATTCGTGATGTTTGACATCTCTTTGGCGCCGCGCCGATTAGACTTTCGTCTTCTCGCATCCGCCCAGTGGATCACAATCGGTCTGATCGTGGTGGGCATTATTGGCCGCCTCCCGTTCGCAGCGGCTCCATTTGTGAACCTCGAGTACTTTTACTACCAAAGCGCCGAACTAATCACAAATGGCCTGGGGTTTCAGGCTGCCCTGAATCATCTTTTCCAAGGTTTTAACAACCCGTTGGGCAGTGTCTTGGCCGTTGGTGGAGCGCAGTATTTGTTTGGGGTGAGGGAGTGGTCTAGCCGACTTCCGTCGATGGTGGCTTGGCTGATTGGCGTCGGTGCGGTGTACTTGGGTGCCCGGAAGCTTTGGTCACCGTCCGTGGGTGCACTGAGCGCGGCAATCATGGGGGTTAGCCCGCTCTTCTGGGTCTATGGTGGCATTGCCTATCCCGATGTGCCATTTACTGCTCTAATAACCATTGCCATGTTGGTCGCTGGCTGGGCTGCTCATCGACGTAGTCTGATCTTGCATGTGTTGGCGGCCATGTTATTGGGATTGTCGACACTGACCCGTTACAACGGGCTTTTATTTGCTCCAGTCATTGCACTGTTTGTGATGCTAGTTGTTCTTGCCAGGCAGGGAGACAATTCTAAATCAAGTTGGTTTGTTGAGGTGTTGAAGATGTGGTTGCTTTACGCTGTCATCAGTGGAGCCATTGTTCTCCCGTATCTGTTATGGACTAAACAGGTTGCGGGGATGATCTTCCGGCCAGGTTTTGTGCTAGTCGCGCCGAATGAACTATTGTTTCACGCCGTAGCTGCAGTGCCGCGCCTGGGCGGCTATCTCATCTGGTTGGGCGCTTTTACGCTACCCTTAGCCCCCTTTGTGATTTGGGAATTCTTGACGTTATGTCCCAAAAAGAAGATGCTACGAATTGTAGCTTTCACACTGCCAGTAAATGTGTTGGTGATTGCTGCTGTGCATAATCTAGAGGGCAACTACAACGAGCTCTTCGGGGAAATGCGGTTGGGTTGGTTGGAGCGATTATTGCCTACGTTGTTTGTCTTGATACTTCGGTTTTGCCTCTTGTGTGCGGGAGAAATTTCTGTGGTTGGATTAGTACTTTGGGGAAAGGAACGATTATGGCCTAATCGTTATTTAGCATTGTGGCTTTTGATACCTCTCGTGACACATTCTTTTTACAGGATGACCCAACGTTATGCAATGTTCTTCTTTCCTCCACTGGCCATATATCTTGCTTGGCTCGCTGTTACAACATTGAGGTTGGGAAAGAGGCGCGCACTCGCGATTGTTCTTGTTAGCGGTTACGGAGTTGTATATCTGGGTGTTGGGCTGTTTACGAGCGCTTATTTTGCTAACGAGGGGCATGCTGCCGCAGACGTGGCCGAATACATCAATGCAAACAACCTGAGTATTTCGGCAAGCACACATAATCCGGTGCTAGCGAATTCAGCTTATTTGGTGGACGAAGCGCGCTTTGCGAGACCCAGCGACTCGCCAATTTACGAAACCGTCGCAGTGAGTAGGAACGTGCTGATCCACAATGCCATGTACATACGTGACGTCAGGCTGCTTGGCATCCTAATGAAACGCTACGCAATTGTAGAATCTTAGCCGTGCGCCAACGAACTCCATGTTTATTCTAGGCATAAACGCCTACCACGGAGGTGCGTCGGCCTGCATCATCGAAGACGGGCAGCTAATCGCGGCCGCCGAAGAAGAACGCTTCACGCGCGTAAAGTACTGGGCCGGCTTCCCAGAGAATGCCATCCATTACTGCCTGAATGAAGCCGGAATCGGCGTTCATGACCTCGACCATGTCGGCATCTCGCGTGATCCACGTGCCAATCTCTTGCGGAAGGCTAAATTTGCACTCCGACAGTTTCCACGGCCGCGGTTTATATTGGACCGCGCCAGGAATTTTCGCAGAGTGGGAAGTCTGGAGCGCGTTTTCTGCACGCTGTTGCGCGTGGCCCCAGCCAAGCTTCAGGCTGAGTTCCACAATGTGGAGCATCACCGTGCCCATCTCGCCAGTGCCTTTTTTGTTTCTCCGTACGAGCGAGCCTCTGTTCTCTCGGTGGATGGCATGGGCGATTTCAGCAGCACGATGTGGGGCGTGGGCGTCGGGTCCGATTTGGAGGTGCACGACGCTATCCACTTCCCGCACTCAATTGGAATAGTTTACACGGCTGTCTCGCAGTGGCTGGGTTTCCAGCAATATGGTGATGAAGGCAAGGTGATGGGGCTGGCGCCTTACGGCAAACCACTTCATGTGGACAAAATGCGCAGAATCGTGCGCGTGCAGAGTGATGGCACGTTTGAGGTTGATCAAGGATTCTTGCGCTACCGGGCGCGGGGAGGCACCATGACGTGGACGGGCGGCCAGCCGACAATCGGCCAGCTTTTCTCCCGCCGGTTCGTGTCCACATTCGGCGCACCGCGTGCACCGCGTTCTGAAATCACATCCTATCATCAGGATGTGGCCGCCTCGCTACAGGCTGTCATCGAGGAAGCCGAGTTTGCCTTGGTGCGCAAGTTGCGGCGGGAAAGCGGGCTGGACGCTCTGTGTATGGCGGGCGGCGTGGCATTGAACAGCGTGTTCAATGGCAAAGTGCTGCCTGGGACCGACTTCACCAACATCTTCATCCAGCCCGCAGCTTCTGATGCAGGTACCGCACTGGGTGTGTGTTACTACATCTACCATCAAATCCTGGGTCAGCCGCGCATTTATGAAATGAGCGACGCCTATACCGGGCCATCTTTCGCGAACAGCCGAGTGCAGGCGATCCTAGAAACGGGCAACCTCCACTACGAGACTTTCGACTCCACCGCTATCGCACGCAAAGCGGCGGAGCTGGTGGCGGACGGGAAAGTGGTCGGCTGGTTTCAGGGACGTATGGAGTGGGGTCCGCGCGCATTGGGCCACCGCAGTATCATCGCCGATCCCCGCCGCGCCGACATGAAGGATATTTTGAATGCGCGCATCAAACAGCGTGAGAGTTTTCGCCCCTTCGCGCCGTCAGTGCTCGAGGAGGCCACCGACCAGTACTTTGACCAGAGTTATCCTGACCCCTTCATGTTAAAGGTCTACAACGTGTTGCCGGAGAAGCGTGCTGACATCCCCGCCGTGACGCACGTGGATGGATCCGGACGGTTGCAAACCGTGCATCGGGATGGCTCGCCGCTCTACTGGGAACTGATCAACGCATTCCGCGAACGCACCGGCGTGCCGGTGGTGTTGAACACCAGTTTCAACGAGCAGGAACCCATTGTCTGCACTCCAGAGGAAGCACTTTCGTGTTTTTTGCGCACAAACATGGACGCGCTCGCCATTGGCAATTACCTGGTGAAAAAATGAGAGTGTTGGTCACCGGCAGTTCGGGGTTCATTGGAAGTCACCTGGTGCGCGAGCTGGCAGCCACGGGCCACTCGCTACTTGGCGTGGATATCAGGCGTCCGGAGTTTCAGTTGAAAAGGTTTCATTTTCAGGAATGTGACCTTCTCGACGCTGTCAGGCTGCGAGAAGTTCTGTCGCAGTTTGCGCCGCAGGCGGTGGTGCATCTGGCTGCGCGAACCGATATTGATGAGAAAGCAGACCTGCGCGAGGGCTATGCCGCCAATGTCAGCGGGGTTGAGAATCTGGTGGCCGCTATCCACGAGACCGAGGGTGTGCAGCGCTGCATTTACACATCTACCCAGCTAGTATGCCCGGTGGGGTATACGCCAAAGAACGACCTTGATTATCGACCACACACCCGGTACGGCGAGAGCAAAGTGCTGGGCGAGAAGATTGTGCGTGAAGGCAACGGAGGCGGCGTGACGTGGTGTCTCGTGCGGCCAACCACGGTGTGGGGTCCCGGTATGAATCCACACTACCAGAGGTTCTTTCGGATGGTCACGGACGGACGCTATTTCCATGTGGGCCGTGGGCGGTTGCGCAAGTCTTACGGATACGTTGGGAATGTTGTGCATCAATACACCCGGCTCTTGCAGGCTGACGCAAGAGCCATGCATGGGAGGACGTTTTACCTTGCCGATTACAAACCGCTTTCTTTGCGAGAGTGGGCGGACCTCCTCAGCCACGCTCTCGGTGCGGCGCCCATCAAGACAGTCCCGGAAGGAGTGGCCCGTGTGGTAGCCCGTTGTGGTGACCTACTAAATGCCTGCGGTTATCAGAGTTTCCCTTTCAATTCGTTTCGCCTGAAGAACGTGCTCGCAGAGTACCAGCTTGACCTCGCGAAAACTGAGGACGTTTGTGGCCAGCTGCCGTACACGTTGCAGCAAGGCGTACAAGAAACCGCTCGTTGGCATCGGAACACTAATCACAATTAGAATGTTCACAGGGTGGGATTGAATATGTCATTCGGGTTTGTAAAATCATAGCCGAAGCTATGGCAGCATCGAAGTGGTGTCGTGCGACCGAACTTGCGTAATGAGGGGAAAACAAAGGACAGAACATGAACTGGAAAGATTGCAGAGTACTCGCAACTGGACGCATGTGGACGACATCGTGATCGGGAAGATTCGTGCGGGTGAGAAGATTGATGATGGCACTGCGATCAACTTGGGCACGATGAAGCGCCCACACGTGATTGATGCCGTGCACGAGGTACTGCGTTGTACCGGACACGAGGCGGAGATCGAGCTGCATCCAGAGATGCCGACCGGCCCGATGAACCGCGTGGCCGACAACTCGCCAGGCAAGCAGCTGTTGGGCTGGGAACCCCAAGTACGTTTAATGGACGGGCTGGGCCGCACGATTAACTGGTATTTCTCCGCGAAAGACCGAGAGAGGTTGCGTGCTGTGCTAGAGGAGCGCCTGACCGAGCGCTGAGCTGATGGCGCGGGTGTTGATGTTGACGTTGGTTTACGAGCCGGACACGGTCTCCACGGCCAACATGATGGCCGACATCGCGCAGGGGCTGCAAGCCGCCGGGCACGAGGTCACCGTGCTGACTTCCGTTCCGCACTACAATCCCTCTGCGCAGGTGCGTGCCGACACGAGGTTCGGCGCCAGCTGGTGGCGGCCGGTCAGCGCAGTGATGGAGCGGGGAGTGCGCGTGCTGCGCGTGTTCATGCCCCTGAAGCGCCACAAAGTATGGTCGCGCGGGTTTGACTATCTCCTGTTTCAATGCCTGACTACCCTACTGGGGCTTTTTTTTGTTAAGCGGCCGGATGTCGTGTTCGTTACCTCTCCGCCAATTACGCTGGGGTTGAGCGGCATCCTTCTCTCGCGGCTGCGCGGGGGCGCGTTCATCTACGACGTGCGCGAGCTCTGGCCGGACGTGCCGGTGCGCATGGGCCTGTTTCGGAACCTGCTGCTGGTACGGTCTGTGTACGCGCTGGAGGCGTTCGTCTATCGGCAGGCGGCGGCGATATCTACAATCGCGCGTAGTTTTCAGGATACGCTCGTGAAGCGGGGTGTGCCGCGCGCCAAGTTGTACTTCACGCCCAATTTCGTGGACATTGACTTCATCCGCCCAACGCACAGGGAGAACGAGTTTTCGCGCGAGCACGGCCTGAACGGCGCGTTCGTGGTGCTATACGCGGGCAACGTCGGCCTGACGCAGGGACTTGAGATTCTGATTGACGCGGCCGCAGACCTCTCGGCAGACGACCGGATTCAATTTCTCGTGGTCGGTGATGGTGCCGGCCGGGCCGGATTGGAACGCGCGGTTGCCCGCTCCAGACTTGCCAATTTCAGGATGCTGCCTTTTCAGTCGCCTCACAGGGTAAATGAGATGTATGCTGCGGCAGATGTGTGCGTCGCCCCCCTACGGCGGGGGTTCTCGTACGATACGGTGCCCTCGAAGATTTACACCGCGATGGCTGCCGGCCGTGTCGTGGTAGCTTGTGCTGAGACCGATACGGAAACCGCCGTGCTGCTGCGTGAAGCTGCCGCCGGGACCTGCGTGACGCCCGAGTCACGGGCCGCTCTGACCGAAGCCATACACGAGCTTAGCGCTGACCCCGAGCGCTCCGCCCGTTTTGGTCAGAATGGCCGGCAATGGATTGTGGACAATTATTCGCTGGAAAATGTGGTTGAGACCTACGATCGGATAGTTCGGCATGTTTGTACTGGCCGGCAATGATCTTGTCTACAATAGTACGGTGAGATCTAATCTCTAAACCGACCACTTGTCACTCCGTGCAAACCCCATAGAGCGAACATTGCGCAGTTACACACAGATGTTGCGGACAAGATTATTGTCGGTGATGGTGTTATCGTTGTCGGATGCTGTTTTAGCTTTGCAAATCTTCTGTCTGAAGCTCAGGCTGTGCATCCCAAGATGGAATCCGGCGATTTCTTCGGCGAGCAAATGCGGACAATCTAGGCACTGAAGAGCAGATGGAGCGTCATTGAACAAGGAAGGAGCCATCAATTCATACTGGACAATAGCGGTTCTCGTCTCAGCTATTGCCGTAGTTGTATTCGTCTCTTCAGCTTCAGGATTCTTTGATTGTTATTGGCGTAATGCAGATCCAGACATATGGTATTCTGCGGCCGCTCTCAGGTTTCTTGACGGGATGGGCACGGCTTTTGTGGAACATCCGGGACTCTTTCTCATCCAACTTCTTGGCTGGTTCTACACGGTCGCCGCAAAGGCAGGAATTGTAAGTGAAGCATCTTGGCACAGTTTTGCTGCTGGCCCCGATCCACTTTTGCGTCTTGGAGAATACATCATTGCGGGTTGGTTGTTCAGTTCACTTATATACGTATTAATCGTCTTTGCAGTCTTTCAATTTGCACGGTTTCTAACAGGTTCAAATGTACTCGGTTTTGTTGCTGCCGCCCTGGCTATGTTCGCATCGTCAAACACCTACTTTCTAGCGAGAGTTCGGCCCGAAGCGCTGAGTGCTCTTTTTGGGATCGCCTCACTGTTCTTCATGTTTAAGGCAATTCATGCTTTGCGCTTTCGCCTATTCGCAGTTTACTGCGTAGTCAGCGGTACGTTACTTTTTTGTTCGGTTCTTACGAAGCTCAACGCCTTGCCTTTACTGGTTTTTCTTCCCTTAGTTTCATTGTTGAAACTTGATACTCCAATGGATCGTTTGTCAAGTAGATCAACGAAAATAGCGCTGATGCATGCTTTTGCGATTAATTTGTTGATAGCCCCGCTCACTATAGAGTTGGTGAAAAGTTGGATACCTATTACTGTCAAAGAAGCAACGCTGTCGAAGATATTCTATTGCGTTGTAGTGCTTGCTGTTTTCGTAATCGGATATGTTCGCCTCTGGCTGCGGGAGGAAAAACACTCTCGTACACTACTCAAAAGGGCTTTATTGCAAGCCGGTGTTTGCCTTCTCCTGTTCTCCATTGGATATCAGCTGACGGCTGGCCTGAGTCTGATCCATCCCGAACCGAAAGCCTACATTGTTGTCCTGTCAATGATTTGCCTAGCTGCTGGAATACTAACTGCGCTGGCTGTTCGATGGGCCCGGGCCGATTCCCCGGCACCGCGGCGCAATCTACCCGTGAACGCTTCACTTTCGGCTGCTGTGTGCCTCATTCTGTTTTGCACCGGGTATCAATTTGCGGTTGATACAAGCCTGTTCCGTTCTTGGCCCAGTTTCTACTTGGTCGCCATAATGGCCGCCTCCTTCGCTGTTGCACTGTTAGTCGCGGCAGCCATGGGATGGGACCCAGTCGTTCGTTTGTGGCCGCACCGCAGTCCGCTGGAAGGAGCCTCACGTCCAATCCCATCGGTGTATATGATTGTTTTCGCGATTGCATGGGGCGGTTTCTGGACACTGGCCACGGTCGGTCCTAAGTTCAATTTTAATGTCACCCAGACCGGCGGGATTTACTCCGATGTCGAACTAGCACTCTTCCGAATCGGCAACCTCGACCTAAATAGGATGTACGTGGCGTCCCAATCGCTAGGTACTTTACCACGTCTAGTATACGGTGTCATGAAGTGGTACGTCGGAGCGCGATGGCCGGCGTTGATCATTGTGGGCACAATGCTGGCATTTTCTTGGAATAAGTACCGAGATGCGAGCCGTACAGCTTTGTTCTTTAGCTACCGCGACGTTTTCTCTCGGAGGCAGCTCGCTGCGTGCGGCCGGATGGGGTCCTGGTCATGGTTGAACCGTGGACAACCGCTTGGTCACGTGTCGTCTACCGATTTTTTCACCATGAGCCGTTTCAACCACGAGCAGCCGAACGGGAATCTCCATCTATCAGTCCAATGCATGGCGCAAATCAAGCATTGCCGTGGATTATTTTCCACCGAGATCTAGCGCAGTTTGAACAACAGTACCCGGAGTGGCGAGTAGAAGAGATTAAGCCTATCATGCCCTTTCGATATCTTTTTTCCGGTGGAGTGTCGATGCGCAATCTGGTCCCGGATTGGACCTTCTTCCTATGGACGTGGTTGGAGGGTTTGCTCGGTCCCCTGTTAGAAAGTACCGCCATGTTTGCGGTCATAATTCTGAGGAGGGTGTAACGGCGCACAGCCGCTGCATGTTCTATCTCAGGCCGCGAGACAAATTGACAACTACTTTGACGTTACCGTGGGGCAATTCGAGGATGAACCGACACTGAGTAGTGTCCCATTCCCAATTCTCCTGTGAATGCGACAATTGCTAGTCCACCGAAGTTTGTTGGTCGTGGTACTGCTTCGGTGCCACTACCGGCTCTCGTTGCGCTGCTAGTGATGGCTTTCTGCATCAAGATTCACAACATTTTCGACCAATCGTTTCCAACAATCGAGGACATGTGTTGCCCTAAATTTACCTGTGATCTTTTGGATTTAATCAGACCGGGTGGTAGGAGCAGTGTCCTAGGTCAGTGCATCTCTCACAAAGACCTGAATACACGGTTATCGGACTGAGAAATTGTCAAACTGCTCCCGCCCCGCAAGGTTACACGGTAGTCGAGGGTATACTATACCTTTGCGCGTGCATGGTTCGTCTGACATGTCTCCACCTGGTATCGCCAGATTCATGTGATCCCACATGTTGCCTAAGTAGTAGGCAAATGTAGTTACCGGAAAAAATGCCAAAAACTTATCAACGATTGTTAGTCAGCGCAGTCTTGACTCTAGCCGGACTCTTGTTTGCGATGCTGATTTTGGAAGGGGGGCTAAGAGTTTTCCCGCCAGATTGGCTGCGGCTGCGGATGAGAGAAATGAACAGCGGTCAGCCGGTGTTCTTTGACAGCGATGAAGGCTGGCCATTGGAGTGCTCCGACACCGGTTGCTTGCGCTTCACCCCGGGGAGCCAGTTTCGGGTGGTCACTCGCGAATACAGCCACTCCGTGGCGATTGACGATTATGGCGCTCGTGCCACGAGCGTGCCAATCTCCGGCGAGGCACCGACCGTCCCCTTTCTGGGAGATTCTTTCACTTTTGGAATCGGCGTTGAGGACGCTGAGACCTTTGTCAGTTTGCTGGATGTTGGCTCTGCTTCTGATTTCCTGAACCTCGGCATTTCGGGGAATTCACTTCCCCAGCAGATTGATATCGTTTCACAACGGCACCGGGAGCTTGGATCGCCATCGTTGTACGTGTTCGTCTTCTTTGTCGGCAATGATTTTCAGAATCTGGTGGAGAGCCACAGTGTTGCTGATGTAGGGGTTTCCGCGTCGGACCAACCATCGACGGCGGGCCGGTACCCCACTCTGAATTCACGCTTGAGTTGGCTCTCAAGAACAAACGAATACGTTCTCAGCCATTCGGCGCTCAGGCGACTATATCTTCTTCAATGGGCGCGCCACAAAGCTTTGCTCCTTGTCAATAGTGCCAATGCTGATTTTATGGACCCTGTGTTCCTCATCATGAGAACGGACAGATCGTATCTAAACGATGCTCTGCAGTACTTTGAGTATGAATTAGGTCGGTTGAAGGACACTGCCCGGGAACTGAACTTCGATTTCGCATTCGTCATTTTGCCTGACCGGCATCAAATCAACTCGGACCTACGTGAGGTTAAGAGCGCGTACTATGGCCTTTCGGCGGAAGAGGTTGATCCCGCTCTCCCCAACAGAGCGCTTGCTGCTGCCCTGCAAGCCCACGCCGTCTCCTACGTCGACGTCACTGAATGCCTTGCCATGACCGCCGATGTTCAACTCCTTTATTATTCGTTTGATAACCATTTCACTGCACGCGGGCATCAAGCTGCGGCGCAGTGTATGTCTGCCGGGATGCAGGAGATTTTCCGCGCGACACTTTCTCTTCCCAGTTGAGGGGTTGATCTATTCGGTAGAATGCTTATGCTGTCCGCGATAATCACTGTCGTCGCGCTGCTCATAAGTTTCCTAAGCGTGGGCAAGATGAGGGGTTGGGCCGCCGAGCGCGGGCTACTCGCCGTTCCCGGCGAGCGCAGCTCGCACCGGGTGGCGACACCAACCGGCGGAGGCGCGGTCATCGCCATCGTCACAATCGGCGGTGTGGTGTCCGCATGGTTGCTGCGCCCCGATTGGACCCTGCCTGGACTGATGGCCTTCCTAATGGCGGCATTTCTCGTGGCGGCGGTAGGCTGGCTGGATGACATACACACGCTGCCGGCCGGATTGCGCTTCGGGGTGCAGACTGTGGCGGCGCTGGTGATCATTCTCCGGATGGGGGCATTTGAGCGGATCGCCCTGTTCGAGTTAGGGGACCTTCCTCTCGGCTGGTTCGGCTTCGCTCTGACTTTCCTCTGGGTAGTCGGCCTGATCAACGCTTTCAATTTCATGGATGGCATCGATGGGAATGCGGGCGGCATTGGGGCAGCGGCGGGTGCGATGTGGGCACTCGTCGCCTGGCGGCTGGACCAGCCGCTGCTGGCCATGCTTGGATTGTTGCTGTTTGCGGCATGCCTCGGATTCCTCGGGCACAACTGGCAGCCGGCGGGTATTTTCATGGGCGATGTGGGCAGCACATTCCTAGGTTTAACCTTTGCCACCATGCCGCTGCTGGCGCTGCAGCGCTCGGGAGACGCGCGCCTGCCAGTGGTCGGTGCGCTGCTGGTCGCGCCCTGCGTCTGGGATGCGGTTTATACGTTCATCGGGCGGCTGCTGCGCGGCGAACCCGCATTTCAAGCGCATCGTACATATCTGTATCAGCGCCTGGCAAGCAGCGGATATCCGCACTGGGCTGGCGCCGGATTTTATCTGCTGCTGACACTGGCAACGGGCCTGTGTGGCTGGTTATACCTGACGGCAGGCGACAGGTGGGGTTGGCAGCTCTTGGTTCTGGTAGTTTTTCTTCTGGCTGTCCAAGTGGCGGTTGTGCGCTTTTCTGAACGCGGGCGGCCAGTATGACAACCGAAGCACGGGAACGGCTTCTGAGTGGACAGACCGTGCTGATCACCGGAGGCGGCGGCACCATCGGGTCCGAGATTGGCCGCCAGGTGGCGGAGCGGAAACCGGCGCGGATCGTGTGCCTCGGCCGACGGGAAGAAAAGTTGATCGCGGCGCGGAATGAGTTACGGGCGCGGACTCCGGATGTGGACGTGGCAACCGAAGTCTGCGATGTGCGCGAGCGCGTCCGGCTTGCGTCTGTTTTTTCGATGCACCGCCCTACCATCGTTTTTCACGCAGCAGCTAAGAAAGACATACGCGATGCAGAAGCCTACCCAACGGAGGCAGTGACGGTGAATGTGCAGGGTACAGTCAACGTGGTGGATTTGGCCCTGGCCAACGGTAGCGAGAAGCTTCTTTTCACTTCGTCCACTAAAGCCTTCCAGCCAGTGAGTGTGATGGGAGCCACCAAACGATTGGGAGAGATGATTGTGGCTGCGGCGGCGGAGCGGGCTGGGAAGGCGTTTTTCAGTGTGCGCTTGAGCAACGTGCTGGAAAGTGGCGGTGGCGTGCATGCTCTCTTCCGGCGGCAGATAGAGAGTGGCGGACCGGTGACGGTGACGCACCCACATGCCGAGCGAACGTTCGTGAGTGCCGCTGAGACGGTGCGTTTGCTGCTGGATGCGTTATCCTTGGAGGCTCAGGGAAGTGTATTGGCGCTGGCAGCAGGAAAAAAAACGAATATCGGGAAACTGGCGCAACACTTGATCAGTGCTCACGGCCAACGGGCGGGTAGTGAAATTGAAATTGAATATTCGGGACTACGCCGTGGCGAAAAGCTGGTGGAACACGTGACCCTCGATGGCACGCAATGGTTGCCCACTCCCCATGAGCAAATCCTTGTTTCCGGTCTTGACGGGCCATCCGCGCCCGGGTTGGCACACTCAATCCGGAAGCTGGTTTTCCTCGCGCAGGGTGGGGACGCGGCTGCTGCATTGGAACGGTTGCGCAAATTGGCGCCGTCGCTTCAACTCGGTTGACTAGGAATGGCATGTTTGTCATCAGGGTCTTTTGATTCGCCGCTGTTGCGATGGTCGAAGTAATGCCTGTAATCACCTAAGCGACGAGCCAACGTGAGAACACTGCGTCGAATGGTTAAGCCTGCGGTTTCAGTTGGATTACTCCTCCCTTTCTGGTGTTCTCTATCACATAGGTCCGAAAGTGCGGGTACGGATGCAGTGGGATGGTTGCATTTTCTGCCCTACTCTTCCAACTGGCTGATCGGGGTGGTGATACCCTGTCTGGTGCTCTCACTAATTTGCATCGGTCTCGTCAGCACACCAGTGCGCATTCGAGCCACTCGAATTCTTCAGGGAGGCCCATATCTATCCATCCTGACGCTAGCTCTGGCGGTTTGGACTGTTGTCACGACAGAGGTTGGTCTCCGTAGCGTCATCGCTATGGAAACCCCCTCGCCATTGCACGTTGGCATGAACTATCTCGGTTACAGAGGACCAGTTGTTCCGTTAGTGAAACCAGTTCGCACTACCTATGTGGCGGCTATTGGAGGGAGCACGACCTACGGCAATGGGGTTGATTGGTGGGACGCGTGGCCGGCATACTTTGAAGAATTCCTGAATGCTGACAACGTGGCCGTGCATGACCGTAGGTTTCGCGTGGTTAATCTCGGGTTGGAAGCAGCTGGTCTCGACTGTGGAATACGTCGTTTCAGACATTTCTCGAGATTTTACGAATTTGATGCAGTGGTCATTCACGCGGGTTACAATGGCGTCGGGGACTGGTGTCAGTCGTGGCTACCAATCAACACTAAACTAAGGGACGTTTCTCTACTAATACGCCTTGTAACGGTATTCTTGGAGGGGCAAGACTTCTACAGAATGAGTGTTGAGAGATTGCATGTGGTGCTAGGGTTCGAAGACAATAGTGATATCGAAAGTAAATCAGATAAAAGTTTTCACGAGATGTATTTAGACTTCGTGGATTTATTGTTGAGCAAGGGCGTGATGGTCGTAGCCATTCGTCAGCCGGGGACTGCCAGCGAATTGGCAGGTTCTGAGATGCGCAATCCTGATGCAGCAGAATATTTGGAGAAGCGGCTCAAGGCCAGGGGTGATCAATTGGGCTTAGAGCTTCTGGAGAGATTTAGCGGTCAGCAGGGTTTCGTTTTCATTGATTTGCATGCCGTCAACTTAGATGGTCGCAGAGCTGATTCCATCCATTTGTTGTCTGAAGGGAACGAACTTATCGCTAGGACAATTGCAACAAAATTCTTGGAAGGCTACGTCCGCTGAATGACTCTAACATTTCGGATTATTTCCTCTGGAGCGCAGTTGCCAATGGATGCCCAACGTGCCACTAATCGGAGTTTTCTTTCCCTATGACCTACGTCGGTTCTAGTGTTCTACTTGTGTGCTTCGCGGTTGCCTTTGCGCTGGTGTGGCCGGTGACGTGGTTGTTTCGACAGCTCGCTCCACGCATGGGACTGCTCGATGTCCCTAACTTTCGCAGCTCGCACACCGGGCCGATTCCGGGTGCTGGCGGGATAGTCTTTGTGGTGATTGTCCCGTTAGTGGCTCTGGCGGTTGCGCAGCGCACTGGAGTTTCTTTGGAGCGCGGCGACTGGGCTCTGCTAGTTAGCGGCTGGTTAATCGCGGGTGTGAGCCTTATAGATGACTGGCGACCGCTGCCGGCGCGGGTGCGCCTCGTGGCGCAGGCTTGGGCAGCGTTGGGTCTAATGCTGTATGGTCGTTATCTACGCTATTTTGGTACCGGTGGCTTCGGCGTGATAGACGTGGGCTGGTTGGGCGTGGTGATCACTTTCGTGTGGATTCTGGGTATGGCGAACGCCTTTAATTTTATGGATGGCATGGATGGGCTAGTCGCGGGACAAGGACTGATTGCGGCGCTTGCGGTCGCATGGCTGAGCATGAGAGTCGGACTTGATTGGATGGCGGTTATGTCGGCTGCTCTGGCGGGTGGCTTGTTGGGATTTTTTCTGCACAACAGGCCACCGGCGCGCGTGTTCATGGGTGATGTCGGTAGTATCTGGCTCGGTTTCACCTTTGCCGGACTGGCGGTTCTAGGTGCGCCACGCAGTGGGGAGAGGTTGTCACTCGGGTTCTGGGTACTTTTGTTCGGTCTATTCCTACTTGATTCTGGCTTGACGCTGGGTCGCCGTGTGCTGCAGGGTGAACCGGTACTTCAGGCGCACCGCACGCACTATTATCAGCGTCTGCTGCGCATTGGCTGGGGACATCGCCACGTCACCGGACTGTACCTTCTGATGGCCATCGGGTTGGGTGCAGTCGCTGTGCTGCATTTCGACATAGTGCGGCTGCCGTTTGTTGGACTGGTGTTGGTAGGACTGCTGATGTTCGCGGGCACTTACGCGCTGGTGCACTACGCGGAGGGCTACAAAGCGCAGCTGGAATCCGAGCGTGGGCGCGCGCTGGGTGAGGTGGTTGGCGGAGGGCTGTGGCAGCCGCTGACGCGTTTTCTGCGGCGCGCCGGGATCGTGCTGCTCGCGGATAGTTTTATTGTCGTGGTGGCGTACGCGCTGGCTTTTGGGCTGCGCTTTTCGCGGAGCATGGATGTGGCTTTTCCTTTCTTTCTCGGGTTGCGCGATGGCATCATCGCAATTGTGTTCGTGCATCTGACCGTAAACGCGGCGCTGGGCGCCTATGTGCTGCGCTGGCCTCGGGTGAGGGCAGCGACCGCACTCCGCTTCGGCGCGGCCGCGGCAGCTGCTGGCCTCGCCCTAACGGTAGGAGAGGTGCTATTGGGGCCGATGCGTGGCATTCCGCTCTCGGTGCTTGGGATGGGGGCCATGTTCTCGTGCGCAGGTTTTCTTGGGTTGCGTCATGTCCACGCCGGTGAGCGCTAAGTCAGAGGTTGTCGCTATGGCAGCCTCCGGTAAATGGGTGCGGGCAGACGCCTTCCGACGAGCGTTCGCGCAGAGGTCGCGTGTCTACGCGACGCTGGCAATCGTGGTGAGTTTCATGTTGATGGGCGGGTTGCGCGTCCTGGCCACGCCGCTGGTGGATAATCTGGGCGCATTTCCCGACGAGGTGTACCACTTTGTGCGCTCGCTAAAACGGGCTCGGGAGCTGGCGCAGAATTTTGGCCTGGCCTCCCCGCGCTTTTCGGCGCCAGAGCTGACCGCGCTAGGGACACGGGGCGACGACTTGTGCGGACTCGGCATCAGCGACGCTCCGCAATGCGTGCGTAATACCGATGGATTGCCCGCCGGCAGTGGGGAAATTCGCGGCAGCGGGGTGTATCTGGCGCACGGGCTGGTGCAGCTGCTGCTGCCGGTAAGCGACACACACTCCCGCTTGCTGCTCGGCCGCATGGCCGCGCTCGGGGTGGGACTGGCGCTAGCATGGGTGGCGTACCGCCTTGGCTGTGCGTTGTTTGCCGATAGGGCGATTGCGCTGGCAGCGGCCGCACTGGTTGTGCTGCTGCCCTCAGTGAACGGTATCTTTAGCGCGCTCTCCACGGAAGGTCCGGCGCTGCTGGCCGTGGCCCTGCTGCTGTGGGCGGCGGTCGCTGTTTATCTGCGCGGTTTCTCTGCCGAAAGGCTGTTAGGTCTCGGCCTAGCTTTACTGGCGTGCATTTTCACGAAAGTCACCGCTCTGGCGGTGGCGCCAGTGGCGGCGATGCTGCTGCTCCATCGCGTTGGCTTCCGCTGGCGCGGGCTGCTGCTGGCTGCGCTGATCGCTCTGACCGCTCTGGCGGCTGCAATCGGCATGATGATGATGACTTCCGCGCCTGCCGGCTCGGCGCACTGGTATTTCGACCGCGCTCCCGCGATGGTGCCGATTCACGGCATGCCCGCTGAACTGGCGAAGCAGGTTAGTGAGACAAAACCAGACGGTGTGGTGATTTCGCCCCCTCTGGGCCGCGTGGCGATTTCGACGTCGGGATCCATCTGGCATGGACCCGACCCCAGTGTTGTGCAGTTCCTCCCCGCGAAATTCGCGCGACGGCTGGCGGGTAAACGGCTTACTGTGGGCGCATGGATGCAGGCGCCGCCACGCATCCTGATTAATGCGCCCGAAGTAATCTTGGCGTCCGATAACGGATCCCAGAGCACTCTTCCAGGCAGAGAGCTCATGGCTAGCGGCCACTGGCAGTTCGTGGCTTATGAGGTTCAGCTTCCGGCGCAGGTGCTCGATGTGGGTGTACGACTGCGCAATGAGGGTGCTGCCGTGCTCTGGGACGGGGTCACGCTGGCGGCGGGGTCGTATCTGGCTTCCGGGCATCCACCCAGCTACGATGACGCTACTGCGACCACAGGCGAGTGGGGCGGCGCGCGTTTCAAGAACCTGCTCAAGAACGGTTCGGGTGAGGATGCGTGGTACGGTGCTCCCGGCGAGGTGAAAGCGTTTGTGCACATTTTCGGCACGAGTACCTTGGCGCACCGACTTGATGGACAAGTGTTCTCGCTCTACGATTTTGAGCGCACTGGTGCCGGATATCTTGCCGGTCTACGCGCCATTTTCGTTACTTTCTGGGGTTCGTTTGTCGGGGGCGACTGGCCGGGGCTGGCGCGCTGGCATTACGGTGTGGCCGCGGGTGTGCTCGTGCTGGCGGGTCTGGGATGGCTACGTCGCATTCGGCGGCGTCGCCATACAATACCCAAGGCGATGCCCACCAGCGTCGCGTTTGTGTTCCTGCAGGCCGCGCTGCTCTATCTGCTCATTGGAGTTGCGCGCGCGGAGGTTTCCGCTGAATGGGTGCCGCCCCTTTTTTACGCTACCGCCCGTCACGTGCTGCCCGCAATCACCCCGGTTGTGCTGCTGACCGTTGGCGGTCTCGCGCAACTCTTCTCCACGCGCGTGAACCGGGCGGTGCTGGCATTGTTGGTTTTGGGCGTGTTTCTGGCGAACACTTGGATGTTGCTGCGCGTCGAGCTGCCCTATTTCAGCTGCCCGCTGGAGATTCTCTGGGCCTGCACCGCACTATGACGGTGATGATCTGATGTGCGGTATCTTCGGCGTTGTAGGCCAGGCTGACCGCGAACTTGGCGAGCGCGTGACGCGGGCAATCAACCATCGCGGCCCGGATGACAGCGGAATCTGGGTCGATAGCACGGACATGCCGGTGACGCTGGCCAACACGCGGCTGGCGATTATCGATCTCTCCATTGCCGGGCACATGCCGATGCTGAGTGAAGACGGCAGGCTGGCGATCACCTACAACGGCGAGGTCTATAATTTCGCTGAAATTCGGGCGGAACTGGAACAGCGCGGCCATTACTTCCGCTCGCAGAGCGATACCGAAGTCATCCTGAACGCTTACGCGCAGTGGGGTGACGAGTGCGTGCATCGGTTTCGAGGCATGTTTGCCTTTCTGATCTGGGATGTGCCCGGGCAGCGCCTGTTCGCCGCGCGTGACCGGCTGGGCATCAAACCGCTCTATTGGTCTGAGACTGACAACGGTCTGCTACTCGCTTCTGAGCTGAAGGCAATGCTGAGCAGCGGGTTGCTGAACCCGGCGCTGGACTTTCATGCGCTGCATCATTTTCTCACGTTCTACGCGGTGCCGCCCCCGCGCACTATTTTGCAGGGTGTGCACGCCCTGCTGCCGGGGCATTGTCTGACGTGGGAAAAGGGCAATGTGGCTGTGCGTCAATACTGGGATGTGCCCACGGTGGAGAATGGCGACCTCATGTCGGCGGGTGCTGACGCTGTCGAGATTAGGCGCGAGCTCCGCCGACTGCTGGAAGAATCGATTCGATTGCGCATGATTGCAGATGTGCCCGTGGGTGCGTTTCTCTCGGGCGGTGTGGATTCATCCGCCGTGGTCGCGCTGATGACTCGCCTGAGCGGTGAGCGCTTACAGACTTTTTCCATCGGCTTTCATGTAGAGGGCCAGCGCATGGACGAGCGCCGTTTTGCCGGCATTGTCGCCCGCCGCTACGATACCGAGCACAACGAAGTGGTGATATCCGGGCGTGATGTGGCCGCGCAGCTGCCCGACTTTATACGCGCCATGGATCAACCCACCGGCGACGGGCTAAACACCTATCTGGTCTCGCGCGCCACCGCCCGGCATGTTAAGGTTGCGCTTTCCGGGTTGGGTGGAGATGAGCTCTTCGCCGGGTATCGCCAGTACCGATACATGCTGCAGGCGCAACGTGCGGGGAGATTGTGGAAGCGCCTGCCGGGACTGGGAAAAGCGGCAGCACGCGCGGCTGCCCTGCAGCTGGCGCGCATCTCCGGCTACGCGGCGCTCGCCGAGGCTCCCGGTTGGTTGGAGGCCAGTTTTCTCTCTCGCTACCTGCGCACGCGTACGCTCTTCAGCGAGGCCACAAAGGCAGCGCTCTACCGGGATGGTGTTGCTGCGAGCCAGAACGGAATCGGCCCAAGCATCGAGTTGCTGCATCCTTTTGTGGTCGAGAGCGAGCGTGATGCGATTGTTAGGGTGACACGACTGGAACTGAAATCATATCTGGCGCATATGTTGCTGCGCGACACCGACGCGATGAGCATGGCGCACTCGCTGGAAGTGCGCGTGCCGCTGATTGACCACAAACTGGTTGAATTCGCAACGCGAATCCCCTCGGCTTTGAAACTGGGCCATTCGCCGCTCGGGGCGCTCCGCGGGCGCACGAAGCTGGTGTTGACAGATGCGCTGACTGATGTGCTGCCGGCGGAAATCATGCGGCGGCGCAAGCAGGGCTTCTACATGCCCGTCGGGGCGTGGCTGCGAGGCGATCTGCAGCCGGTGGTAGCCGAAGCCCTCTCGCGGGAATCCGTGCAGTGCCGAGGCCTTTTCGATGCTGATGCGGTGGCGGGTCTGCGCAGTGATTTTGAGGCTGGTCGCGGCCCTTATATGCGCGTCTGGGCACTGTTGATGCTCGAACTCTGGCAGCGTGAGTTTCTGGATTGACCGGCGTGTAATATTCATACCGGTGTAACATCCATTCCACAAGTAATGGCACAGATACCGCAAACTGACCCGCACGCCAACTATCACGCCCATCGCACCGAAATCGATGCAGCCGTGCAGCGCGTGCTCGACAGCGGTTGGTACATCCTCGGCGAAGAGGTGGTCGCGTTCGAGCGAGAGTTCGCGGATTATGTGGGCGCTTCGCATGCTGTGGGGGTGGCCTCCGGCACGGACGCGCTTGAACTGGCGCTGCGCGCGTGCGGTGTTGGTGCGGGTGATCTGGTCTTCACCGTCGCGCACACGGCGGTGGCGACGGTGGCGGCGATTGAGCTCACTGGCGCGACGCCATTGCTAGTGGATATTTGTCCGCACAGCTACACCATGGACGCGGACTGTTTCCAGGCTGCATTGCGAGACCCGCCCCCCGGACGCCCGCGCGCGGTGGTGCCAGTGCATCTCTATGGCCATCCGGCGGATATGCCCTCTATTTGCCGGATCGCCATGGAGTACGGATTGTACGTTGTTGAAGATTGCGCTCAGGCGCATGGCGCTGTAATTGATGGACGCACCGTCGGCGCGTGGGGACATATGGCAGCCTTTAGTTTTTACCCAACCAAGAATCTCGGCGCGCTCGGCGATGGCGGCGCGGTGGTGAGTGGCGACGCCGGTATGGCCGAAAAGGTACGTGCTTTGCGCCAGTACGGTTGGCGCAAACGGTACGTCAGTGCTGCTCCGGGAGGCAACAGCCGTCTCGACCCGTTGCAGGCGGCCATTCTGCGCGCCAAGTTGCCGCACCTGCATTCCGAAAATGGTCGGCGCAGATCATACGCGCGCCGCTATCGGGAACTGCTCGCAGGGGCGGAAATCGGGCTACCGGCAGTGTGCTCGGACGTCCAACATGTGTATCATCAGTTTGTGATTCGCACCAAACAGCGCGACGCGCTGCGCAAGCACTTGCGTGATTTCGGCATCAGCACAGCGATCCACTACCCCGCGCCGGTGCACCGGCAGCCCGCGTATGTCCGCCGCGTGCCTACCGCGGGAGAGCTCACGCACAGCGATGCTGCCGCCAGCGAAATCCTGAGCCTACCGATGTATCCAGAGTTGACGCCCGCCGCGGTAGATACGGTAGTACAAAGCATCTCGGAGTGGACTCGACTGAACCAGTGAAGTGCAAGTGACGCAGCCGCACTCGAACCTTGCAGATCTCCGTCACTGAAGCGTGCGTTATAATTCCGCGCAAAGTGATTCCACCAACCCAATGAATACGCTGAAATCATCCACGGCTGGCCTGAGCTGTCGCATTTGTGGCGAGGCGACGCTTCAGCCTTTCTTAGACCTTGGGACGATGCCCATCGCCAACGCCTTTCTCTCGAGCGAGCAACTGTCGCAACCGGAATACACCTTTCGGTTGCAGGCCGGTTTTTGCGAATCCTGCCTGATGGTGCAATTGGTGGAGGCCGTCGATCCAAACATACTTTTCCATGACCACTATGCTTATTTCTCCTCAATCTCGCGCGTGATGGATGAGCATTTCGACAAATTGGCGTGCAGAATCGGCGCGGAAATCCTGTACGACGAGCACTTGCCGGTCGTGGAAATCGGCGCCAACGATGGCATCCTGCTGCAGAAAATAGCGGTGTATAGCCCCAAAGCGATTGGCATTGAGCCATCCGCAAATGTGGCCAGGGTCGCTCGCGAGAAAGGGCTGCACGTCATCTCTGAATTCTTCAATACGAACCTGGCGGATAGCCTGCGCGCCGAGCACGGGCCGGCGCAGTTGGTGATCGGTGCGAACGTGCTCTGCCACATACCGGACCTGAACGGCGTGGCGCGCGCCCTCGAGACGTTGCTCGATCCGGAGGGCGTCTTCATTTTTGAAGACCCTTATCTGATGGAAATCATGATGCAGCTGGCCTACGACCAGATTTATGATGAGCATGTGTATTACTTTAGCGTGACCTCGCTGTGCCGGCTGTTCGAAAAGCACGGCCTGCGAATCTTCCGCGTTGAACCGATACCGGTGCACGGCGGATCAATGCGAGTTTATGGCTGCCGGTCGGCGTGTAATCGTGTGGTCGGCCCATCGGTCACGGCGCAGCTGGCAGCTGAGCGCGAATATGGGCTCGTGTCCCTGCAGACCTATTCGGCTTTCGCGGAGCGTGTGCAGCAATCGCGCGCCTCACTGATAGAATTGCTGCGAGGATTGCACGCTGATGGCGCCCGATTGGTCGGCTATGCGGCTTCTTCCAAGGGCACGGTCATCTTGAATTACTGTGGCATCGGACTACAGATATTGGAATACGTCTGCGACAACACCCCCTCGAAACACGGGCTTTTCACGCCCGGCACTCACATCCCCATTGTGCCGATTGACCGGTTTGCGGCCGATTACCCGAATTATGCTTTTGTGCTTGCGTGGAATCACTTGACCGAAATTGCTTCCAAGGAGCAGGCCTTCCTCGAGCAGGGCGGCCAGTTCATCACGCATATACCCACGGCGCGGATTGCATGAATCCGGCCGGATGATGGAAGCGCGGCATGGATTTTGCGGCTATTTCAGGGCGACGAGTGTTGATTACCGGTGGGCTGGGCTTCATCGGCAGCAATCTGGCGCTACGTTGCGTTTCGCTGGGCTGTCAGGTCACTTTGCTGACGCGCTCGCTGCAAAAAGAGGCAAACGTCGCTTCGATGAAGGATCGCTTGCGCGTAGAATTGGTGGATATGAGCACGGAGGATTCTGTCGTGTCGACACTGTATACTCTGCTGCCGAGGCAAGATTACGTCTTTCATCTGGCGGCGCAGACCAGTCATGTGCAATCAATGGACTCCCCGCTTCAAGATTTGCGCGCAAATTGCGGCGTCACGCTGGCGCTGCTGGAGGGCTGCCGGGAGATGTGCCCCGAGGCCGCTGTAGTCATGCCGGGCACAGTCACGCAAGTTGGACGCGCGACCAGGCTGCCGGTGGCGGAAGATCAACCCGATTGGCCGCTCACTCTGTACGACGCGCACAAACTTACCTGTGAGAAATATCTTTACGTGTACTACCAGAACTACGGACTGAAGACCACCACATTGCGCCTTGCAAATGTTTTCGGAGAGCGGCAGCAGGTGAGCAATCCGCAGCGAGGAATACTTAATTTCATGTTGTGGAGGGCGATGAACGGGGCGCCGCTGACGGTTTATGAACCGGGCGATTTCGTTCGCGATTACTCATATGTGCAGAATGTGGTAGACGCGCTGTTGCAGGCGGCAGCATCGCCGCGCACGGCCGGGAGAGCCTATGTCTTTGGTTCCGGCAGCGGGCTGAAGTTTCACGAGATGATCAGTTTGCTAGTGGACGCAGTTCATGAAACGGTCGGAGTAAAGGCGGAAATCCGGCGGGTGCCATTTCCGGCTGCAGAGAAGAAGATGGACGTCGGCGACTTCATCGCCGACAATCGCAAGCTGCGTGAGGATACAGGCTGGTATCCGCGCGTCAGTTTTGCGGAAGGACTCAAAAACACCATCAACTTCTACCGGGACGGTGTTAAGGAGCATTCACGTGAGCAGTGAGGCCTTTGGGAAATTTGCCGGCAAGCGTGTGGTCGTAACCGGCGGTTTGGGCTTCATCGGCAGCAACCTGGTGCACTCTCTGGTTGAGGGCGGTGCGGAGGTGGCAATAATCGATTCGCTCGATCCTCGCTCTGGGGGCGACATCATCAACATTAGGGGCATTGATGATAGCGTCGAACTGGTTTCGGCTGACATCTGCGAATTCGACGCGGCGGCTTCCGTGGTGCAGCACGCAGCATTCCTTTTCCATTGTGCCGCGCATACCTCACATCCGTATTCGATGCGCGATCCGCAGCTCGACGTTGCTGTCAACTGCATTGGTACGCTGAATATCTTGGAGGCGCTGCGCCGGTTTCAACCGGCGGCACGCATGGTTTATGTGGGTACCAGCACGCAGATAGGGCCCATGATTGCGAAGCCCATCACCGAGAGACACCCGGTCGCGCCTGTGGACATCTACTCAGCAAATAAAGCAGCGGCCGAGTACTATTGCCGCATCTACGCCAGTGCCTACGACATGGCAGTCAATTCAGTGCGACTGCCAAACGTGTACGGGCCTCGGGCCAACATCAGTAGCGCCGATTTTGGTTTCATCAATTACTTCATCGGCCTCGCTCTGCGCGACCAGCCTCTTACTATCTATGGCGACGGTGAGCAATTGCGCAGCGTGCTCTACGTGCAAGATGCTGTGACAGCACTTGCGCTTGCGGCTCACGCGAATTCTCGCGGGAAGATCTGGTTCGCAGGTGACGATCGCTCGGTGAGCGTCAAAGAACTAGCCGAGAGCATCATCGCTGCCTGCGGTGCCGGTCGCGTACTGCATGTCGAGTGGCCGGATGACCGCAAGCGCATCGACGTCGGTGACATTGTCATTGACAGCGCTGAGATTGATGCAGATCTGGGGTGGAAGGCTGCCGTCGGTCTGGAAGAAGGGATGCAGGCAACCGTGCGGCATTTTCGGGCGAGAAGTTAACTCGTGCATGTCCTAGTTACTGGCGGCCTCGGCCACATTGGTTCCGAACTCATTCGCCGCTTGGCAGAGAACCGCCGCGTGCGGGCAATCACCATTCTGGACAATCTGCTCACTCAGCGTTACGCTTCCCTGTTCGATTTGCCAAAAGAAGTGAAGTACACTTTTGTTGAGGGCGATGTGTTGGCGCCGGATGATGTCGCCCAGGTTATGCGGGGTGTGGATGCCGTGGTGCATCTGGCGGCAATCACCAATGCCGAAGGAAGCTTCGACATCTCAGAAAAGGTGCAATCCGTAAATTACGGTGGGACGAGGAATGTAGTGCAGGCATGCGCACAACGAGGGGTGCTGCCTCTGCTGTTTCCTTCCACCACCAGCGTGTACGGTCCTGTCAGCGGGATTGCGCGAGAGGACTGCGACCGCAGCGAATTGTGCCCGCAAAGTCCCTATGCCACCAGCAAACTTGCCGCCGAGGACGAAATCCTAGCTGCTACTGAGCGCGGCGAAATCAGCGGCGTGGTGCTGCGCCTTGGAACTATATTCGGCCCTAGCCTGGGAATGCGTTTTCACACGGCGGTCAACAAATTTATCTTCTCCGCGGTAACCGGCCGGCCGCTCACGGTCTGGTCGGATGCGGTTGAACTGGTTCGGCCCTATCTGGCACTGGAGGACGCTGTGGCCGCGATTGAATTTATACTGGACCGCCCCGAAGCAGCAGGACAGGTATATAACGTTGTTACCTTGAATGCGACTCTCGACCAGTTAATCGACGTAGTGCGCAGCAACGCTCCCGAGATTATTATAGAATACACTAGTACCAGGCTGCTCAATCAGGTATCCTATCGCGTGGATGACAGCAAAATCCGAGAGTTGGGTTTCTCATATCGTGGCAACCTGGCGGCCGGTGTTCGGGGGACATTTGAGCTGTTGAGCGGTGTGATGCAGAATAACCGGTGAACAAGCCTTTGGACGCTGCCGAGCGGGAAAACCCTTGGGTTGAGTACTGGAACAGTGAGAATGTTTGGGCAAACTCCAGCCTCTGGCGCAAACAGATGAAGACCTTTGTGCGGCTCAGTTCCGAGATAATGGATTTTCGTGAGGACGACAAAGTGCTAGATTTCGGCTGTGGCAATGGCCACTTTGCGGAAATCGCGGCAGGCAGACTTGGCTCTGTTGTGTGTGCTGATGCGTCTGAGCATTACGTCAAAGTCTGCAAACGGAAATTCGCTTCGACCAACAATGTCGCTGTCGCGCGGGTCCAAACAGATATGAGCGATCTCTCCATGTTGGGCGCCGGGTTCACGAAAGTTATCTGCTTCAGCGTTTTGCATTATTTTGCCCACCTTGATCATGTGGCTGCGTTCGTGCGCGGCATGCAGCAAATATGCGTCTCAGGTGCCAAGATGATAATCGGAGACATTGGAAACAGACATCGCACCTTCAAAGACAACGTGAATGCACTTTCCTTCGTGCTGCGCGAAGGGATGTTTGTGGATGCTGCCCGGGTTGTCACGAGAATATGGCTGGCCGATGCCCGCTACCGTGAGATAAAGCAACGCGGCAACAGCTATCTGGATGTGCCAGACCGATTCTTAGAATCCCTGGGTCGTGACTTGGGCCTGAAAGTGACCACGCTAGAGACTCAATTTACCGTCAACGCGAATTACCAAAACGTGTTGATCGAGTTCTAAAACCGGCGACATATTCCACAAGGTGGGCAATCAGCTTTGACTAGCAAGAAACGCATTGTCGTCTTAGGCGGTGGCATCTCCGGCGTCACAATTGCCTTACGGCTGCAGGAACTCGGCTTTCAGGCGGAAATATGTGAGGCTGAGGATCACATCGGCGGTCTGGCCGGCACGGTGCGTCCTGACGGAGGCAAATATTGCCTTGATTTTGGTCCACATTTCTTCATCACCCAGAAGGAAGAGATCGTTGATCGCATCACCGACCTCGTGGCAGACGATGTGGTCAGTTTTCAGCGAAGTGCGCAGCTCCACGTGCAGGGCCGCTTTTTGGATTACCCGCTCAGCGCCAAAAACGTGATGCTGAACTTCCCGCCGGTCGATGCCATCGCCTCGGTGGCGACATTTCTATGGGCTCAATTAATGCAGAGCGTACAGCGGACGCTTGGGTCGGATGTGCCCCAGTCGCATTTCGGGGAGTGGGCGGCCGCCAATTTCGGCAGCCATCTGGCCAAGGTTTTCTTTCGCCCATACACGGAAGGGTTCTGGAAACTACCCTGCGAGCAGCTTTCGCCCGAGATTCTGCCCACCAGCACGCGTCTGAACTTCATGAAAAGCCTCCGAATGATGCTTTTGCGTAAGGTGAGTGGACAGGCACAGTCTCTCACGGAGCGGGAGCTCGTGCTGCCGCTCCGCTACCCGACCCGTGGTTATGGGGTGATCGCGGAGGAAATCGCCGAGCGGGTACTGAATATGGGCGGCGTTATCCGCCGCAATGCCAAGGTCTCAGAGGTTCAAGCGACCGCAGAGGGCGGATATATAGTGGTGGCCCATCAGAGTGGCCAGGCAGTCAAGCTGGAAGCCGATTATGTTGTCTCCACAATCCCGACGCCGGACCTGGTGGGCATGTTGTCTCCGGCTGCCCCCGCCACCGTTCGACAGAGCGCGAAGCAGCTCGGATATCTCGCGCTGATTGTGCTTTATGCGGTCACCCCGAAGAGAGAATTGCTGGATACTTCGTATGTATACTATCTGGGTCGTCCCTACCATCGCCTTGCAGAGATGGATAAGTTCTGTGACACGTTAAGCCCGCCGGGAGAGAATATGCTGGCGGTGGAATTCTCCTGTCATCGGGCTGACGACCTGTGGACGATGAGCGATCAAGAACTCTTCGAGCTTTCGCTGCCGTGTCTGGAACAAGATGGCATCCTCACGCGCCGAGACGTCTCAAAGTTGTTCCTCGTCCGCGCTATGCACGCGTATCCGATTCGTTATCATGGTTTTCAAGAGCATCTCGATAACGTACTTGGATACGTTCAGGCGCAGCCCAATTTGGATGTGCTTGGCCGCACGGGCGAGTATCGCTACATCGATAGCGACCAGTGCATGGAGCGCGCATTTGCTCTGGCTGAACAAATTGCGGATACGTTACAGGCGTGACGAACGCTGCGATATCAAAGGGACGCTTAGAACACAACGTGTTTGGAGGCTGCTGATGAAATCTTTCTTGCGCACAATGGCCGTAAATTTGGGGGTGTTCGGCGAGGTGCTCTCTTTTCTGTGGCAGCAGAAATTGTGGTGGATGATCCCCATGGTGACCGTGCTGCTAGTTTTCGGCCTACTGCTGGTCTTCGCCTCTGCCTCGGGTGTGGGGCCGTTTATTTACACCTTGTTCTAAATGCTCTCCTGGCGATCGGTGCGGTTGTTTCTGGCTGCATGGATGCTCGCAGCCGTGTCTTTTCGGCTGCGGGTGAACATATATGAGCCTTTCACCAACGCGCTGAGCGCCTGGGGATTATGGCCGCCCGATGACTTGATACGGTTGCTCCAATAATGGAACGGGCTCTGACCCCCTACGAGCAGAAAATCGAAATGTTTACGTTTGGCGCGCTGAGTGAATGTCGGGATGAGCAGTGAAATGAGCACTATGGCTAGTGTTTCTGTTGTAATCCCAGTTTACAATGAGGAACTAGGTATTGCTCCTCTGTTGGCACGATTGTTGGAGGTAATGAAAGCCAGTGACCTCGATTACGAGATCATCGTCGTGGATGATGGTTCAACGGACGACACAACAGCTCGCATAGAGACAACTGGTGTGCATGTGCTCCGTCATCCCGAGAATCGGGGTTACGGTGCGGCGCTCAAGACAGGCATCCGTCAGGCTTCTAATCCATTAATAGCTATCATGGACGCCGACGGTACTTATTCGCCTGAACGGATACCGTATTTGGTCAAACATCTTGTAACTAGCAGATGTGACATGGTGGTAGGGGCCCGCACTGGCAAAAGTGTGAAAATACCTCGGCTGCGTCGGCCCGCAAAATGGGCAATCAACCGTCTGGCGGAACTGGTGGCAGGCCAATCGATCGATGACCTGAATTCTGGATTACGCGTGTTTCGCCGCCAAGTTGTGCCTCGGTTTATTCGTCTTCTTCCTGATGGTTTCTCTTTCACATCCACCATCACATTGGCGATGCTCAGCAATGACTATATAGTGGAATACGTACCAATTAACTATCACGTCAGGGTGGGCCGCTCCAAGATTCGTCCCGTAGGCGATACGCTGAGCTTTGTGGGCCTTGTGTTGCGCATCGGACTGTACTTTGCGCCCTTGAAGATTTTCTTGCCAATAAGCGCTATCTTGTTGCTCTCAGCGATTGGGTGGGGGGTGTTCAGCAAGTTTGTCTTGGGAGAAGTTGCAGATATAAGCACTACGGTTATTGTGATGACTGCAGTTCAAGTCGGGGTAGTGGGCCTGCTGGCTGAGTTAATCAATCGACGCGTGCCAAATTTGTACCCCGATCAGGAATGATGGTAGGCATTCTATGGCGCAATGTACGATAGACAGTGCGTAGTGGCGCTAAACAGGTTCCGTTTGGGGTCGTGGTGTTTGATCTACTAGAGACCGAGGTTGTTTCCCCAGGCCTATGCACCCATTGTGGAACATGTGTTGGACTGTCTAGTGGTTCTCTGGAAATGGTGTCAACGCCTTGGGGGCCAATTCCATCCCCCGTACCCCTCAAAACGATCACTTTGTCTCCGATTGCTTTTGATGTTTGTCCTGGAAAAGGCATCAACTACCCCGACTTGTGTTTGGACGTGTTTGGACAGCACCCAGAGAATTGGCTGGTGGGGTGCTACCGCAACATTCATGTTGGGTATTCACGGGTGCCGCAGATTCGCAGATTGGGTGCTTCTGGCGGGGTGATAACGCAGACCCTTGTCTATCTTCTTGATCAGGGTTTGATTGATGGTGCCGTGGTTGTGTGTCACGGACGAACCAATCCGTGGCAAGCTGAACCAATCATTGCTCGATCTATGGATGAAATAATGGCGTCCAGCCAGAGTGTGTACAGACCGGTTCCAGTGAACACGATTCTGACAGAGATGGAATCGTTCAATGGGAAGCTCGCCTATGTTGGTTTACCCGATCAAGTGGCATCCCTTCGCCGGTTGCAAGAGCTCGGACATCAAGGGGCGCAGAAGGTAGAGTATGTGCTTGGTCCATATGTAGGTACAAACATGTATTTCAGCGCGATCGAAAGCTATTTACGCTCCAACGGCATTCGAAACAAAGAGGAGATTACTAGGTTGCGGTACCGGGAGGGCGAGTGGCCTGGACATTTGCAGATCGAGACTCGCGCGGGCAAGGTGCTAAGAGTGAAAAAATTCTACTACAACTATCTAATTCCTTTTCATGTCACTCGAAGTACATTGCTCGCTGTTGACTTCACGAACGAACTGACTGACATCTCGGTTGGCGATGCTTGGCACCCTCGTTATGAAGTCGCAGGAGGTGGGGTTTCAGTAGTCATAACTCGTTCAAAAAAAGGTGAGAATGTGTTGTCATCAATGCAGCAAAGCCAATTAATCAACATGGACGAGATTTCATTGATTGAGGCCATGTCAATGCACGGACATATGCTCGACTTAAAAAAGCGAGGAACGTTTATACGAATGAATTGGCGGAAGGCGATGGGAAAACATATACCTGACTATGGTTATTCTCCAAAGTATATTCCTGTTTCGCGAAAGCTGGTTGAAGTCATTGTATCGCTGGCTTTTGCTATGTGCGGGACACGCACTGCGAGGAAATTAGTTGAATTCATGCCAATTGGCATCATCGGGCCATTATTCGATATGGTACGCAAAGTATGGAAGAACGTTTCAAAGCCAACTAAGCGTGGAGGTCTCCATAATCTTGAATTTGATGTGAGGCCACCTGTTCCATTGCGAAATGACCGGTGACTTATTCGAGACAATTTCTATGCGAAAAAAATTGTGGGGTAGGGTGACCGACGAAATAAGTTATTGGTTCCGCCCAAACTGGACTATTGCGGATGTGGCCCAACATTGGGATCGCGTAGAGGACTACGACGATATTAACGAAGAAACACACTCGTATTATCGGCGCTTTGTCGACGGTTTGCGGTTGAGCGACATACCGGGCGGTGCACGAATACTCGATCTGTGCTCTCGGACTGGCAAGGGCACTCTCCACTTCCATCAAAATGGAAAAGTCGGATCAGCGGTATGTGCTGATGTGTCTCCGAAGATGGGTGAACTTTGCAAAAGACGTTTGGAGAAGAATGGCGTCGAGAGCTTTGTATGGATTCAGATATTAGGTTATTCCCTGCCTTTTGCTGATTGCGAGTTCGATGCGATTCTTTGTTTTGAAACAGTAGAGCATTTCTCTGAGCCAGAGCGTCTTTTGATTGAGTTGGGACGGGTAACAAGATCAGGTGGCACTCTTATTCTGACCACGCCTAATGTCTTGTGGGAACCCATCCATGGTTTGGCGGCAATAATGGGGGTACATCATTCAGAAGGCCCCCATCGTTTCATCCGGTATCATCGGCTCTTGGACATGGTGATAGGGGCCGGATTCGAGGTGGAGCGGGCGGAAACGTCTGTTCTGGTTCCAGCGGGCCCTGCACTGCTGGTGAGACTCGGTGACTGGGTTGAAAAGCGGACGAAGAGATCTTTGATGCCGTGGCTCGGGTTGCGTAGAGTGCTCGTGTGCCGCAAGTTGTGAGTACGGAATTTCAAGGGGTTAGATGAACCTGCGGCGTGGAGAGAAGCGATCGAACAAGACTCGCCTTGAATTCATGCCGATATGCAGCGGTGGTTTGGGTACTGCTGGTAATGGCATAGCATTGTTGCAGACAGATGCTATCACCATACTTGTTTGTTGAGGTTACGGTGTTGTGTACTCTCAGATTGTGGCGTGCGGAATCGTGCTGGTGAGCATTTCTCTGGGACGATTAGTGCCATTGGTGGTTGGCCTGTTGCTGATCTGTGCGTCGGCCTCGATTGTGGACCCATTGATTACACGTTGTTCTAAATGCTCTTCTGGTGCACGGTATGGCTTCTCCTAGTTGCGTGGATGCTTGCAGCGGTGTCTTTTCGGCTGTGGGTGAAAATCTACGAGCCTGTCACCAACGCTCTGAGCGCTTGGGGTTTTTGGTCGCCTACGGACTTGATGCAACTGCTTCAATAAGGGATTACCTTTGATTCTTCACGAGTAGAAAATCGAAATGCTTAGTACGGTTGGTGTATGTTTGGTCTACACGGCTGCGTGTGCCGCCATAGGCGCGGCTCTCATGCCCGTGATCGGTATACCGCGAGTGAAGTGGCGCGAATACTCGGCAGCTGCACTCCTGGCGACTGTGCTCCTGCTTGGCCAGGGCCTGCTGGCAAGTGTCTGGCTGATTCTCGGCCTGGCAGAGGAATTCTCCTTGCCTCTCATCGTTGGATTGCTGGGATTGTGCCTGCTGATTGGCGTAGCTGTTGTACGCCGGGAATTGGGAGATCTCAGTCGTCGGTTGTGGGTTCAAATGGTTGACCATCTCTCTGGTCTGCAGACACCTGTCCGATTTGTGGCAGTGCTGGCGCTGCTAGTGGTGGCATTGCTGGGGACTTTCAACGCTATCCTGCCAGTGCGATTTGGTGCCGGGGACGGCATTGCTTTTTATATGGTGCTTGCCAAAGTTATGGCTGCTTCGCAGCGTGTGGTACCTGTCAGTGGACACGAGCATAACCATGGTGTCTCAGGCTTCTTGGGCGAAATGCACCATGCAGCTCTACTGGCGCTCCATGGTGAGCAAGCGGCCCTGCTTTTCGTTTGGTTGACAACCACGAGTATGCTGGCTGTCCTGGTGGCCCTGTGTGGGTGTCTGGGTGTGGGCCGAGTGGGAAAGTGGGTCGCCGTCGTGATGATGTTGTCATCCACGGCAGTTAGCTTCTACCTGATTGATGGTAAGGTTGATCTCTTTGCGGCAGCTATGGGCGTTGCGGCACTGTACTGGGCCTTGCAGGTGGAGCGGGGTGGGGGGCTGACGCCCGCTGTATGCCTAGCCGGGTTGTTCACTGGATTTGCCGTGGTCGCAAAGGCGACCTACGCGCTAGCAGTTGCTCTTCCAGTGGTAGCACTACTGTTCTGGAGAGCGCGCGAGTCAAGGTTCTTGGTTTCTCTGTGGCTGCCTTTTGTTCTGTTTGCCTTGTTGCCCTTTGGGCCACACGCCGCCAAGAACATCCTGTTCTTTGGCGAGCCGTTTGCACCGTTTTTCTTTCTCGACCCGCAGGCAGGTGTGGCTTATCGATCGCAGGGGTCATCGTACCCGCCATCGGTCGTACGGCAAATGCTACTTACCTATCCCTTTTCCTTGGCTTACGGTGATTACACTTTTCAATATGGACATATCTCTGGCCTGTACATTGCTCTTGGACCACTCGCGATGCTCGTGCCAGTTAGGGTGTGGCGGCGCAGGGAAAATCTTGTGCGGTTCACTTTAATCATGTTGATGACCGTGATTGTCGCGGCCGTCTTGCTAGCGAGTAGGCTGCCTTTGCGACCACGGTTGACGCTCCCGGCATTTTTGGCTCTGATCCCTGCCATTTCCTTTGCGGCAGAGTATGTGTTTCACGCAAGTGTCGCACACGCCTGGTTTCGGGGCGTCATGGCCGGGTGTCTGTGTATCGCTATGATTGGGTACTCCACGCTGGAGCAGGATTTCAAACGAATGGTGCGCTACAAGATCCACGGCAGCGGAATATGCGACGTGGAGGGCTTTCCTTTACCAGAATGCCATGACATGCTCGCATTGAATGAGCTGGCGGGCCGGGGTGAGCGCATAAACATTAGCTGGAATGATTATAAATACTGGCTCCGCGCCGACCTTATTCAATGCCTTGCCAGCCGAGAGGAGCAAGGGTTGTCGGGTGGCGCTTCGGAAAACTGGGAGAATCTGTATGATCACGGTTTTCGTTTTGTTGAGAACGCGGGCGACCCATGGAATCTGACGCAGGTTCCGGAGGGGCTGCAGGTTTCCCTTGTATACAGTCGCGAGGCCACAGGCTTGAGCCAAGCGGTGCAACTCTATGAACTGGGGTCAAGTGACCTGGACCGTGCTCCGAGTGTGGGCTGCCGACAGGTGAATCCGCCGGCGTGGAGTGTGGTTAGGGAAGACTGAACCTATGTTGCCAAAGTTTTCAGACTTCGAATCCAAAAGGCAGAACATACTAATTGTCTCTGTTTCTCTGCTCCTCATGGCGATTTGGTATATCAAATCGCCTTTTGGTAGTTTGTGGCTCAACGCTGGGGACGCATGGTCAGATGGTGCTCTTTTGACTTTGCGTGACAACATGAAGCGTATCCCATGGCACAAGACAGTATTTTTTCCGGTTTATGGAATTGTGGGAACTGTGGATTCTATCTCTCGCACGCCGTGGAGAGGATATTCATTCTTCTATACGCATTGGCCTGCAGGCCCTGACTGGGTTACATTTGGCCTTGATCGGCTTGGTATCAGTTCTCTGGCCGGCAAACAAGGCGTTATGGTATCTCTGTCGTATATCGGACTTGCCTTTTGGGCTCGCGTTTGGAGCAGATGGAGTGAACCAAAACTTGGTGCAATGTACTTTGGTATTGCTGGTCTTTCGTACTGGTTCCTTAGTTACAGTACAACGTTAATGGGTTGGCTCCCATACGTGGCTTTCCTGTCCGGGTTGCAACTCTGGCTATGGACTATGCCAGGTGACTGGGGCTGGCGCCGGTTGGTGGGGGCATGGATGCTGCTGTTTCTGACAAGTCTTTTCGCGCTACAGGTTCTTGCTTGGTCAGCCGTGGTTTCAGGGGGATTAGTATTGTATCGCCTGAGTAACCTGACCTGGAAACGGTGGTTATCATTAATGACAGCACCTGCTGCGGGTATCGGGTCGCACTATGTGCGACTCTACATGTTACTCGGAAAATCCGGGTTGGAGGAGCTCAGTGACACCGTTTCAACACGTGGCCAGTGGTTTCAATACCTTGCTTCTTTGGATTTTTACGTGCTCTTGGCGCTTCGGATGGAATATTATGTTGGCATAGGGATCATCGTCCTGATAATCGCCTATTGTTCCGATCTGGTCATTCGAGGAAGACATTTCGAGATTCCCAAGTTTACGTATCTGTGGGGCATTACGTCTGTCGGTGGGATTGCTTATTGGTTAGTTCTTCCACAGGGCACATTCGGGCATCCAGGTACAATTGTCCTGCCCGCTTTGGCGCAGACTGCGCTGTGGGCTCGTTTGTTATCTGAAGGACTTCGCCTCTCATTTATCAGCCCTAGAGCCAATGTGGTTGTTGCAGCATTCTGTGTACTAGGGCTTCTGTCGCGTCTGGGGATTGGTTATTTCAACCAGATAGTACCGATTCCCAATACACTCGCTAAACATCCGGTTTCAGGTGTATGCGCAACTGATGGAGTGATGGTTCCTGCCGTAGAAGCGCTGCTGGGTGTGCCGTGCCCGAATGTAGGGGCGGGTAGATGGGGCGGGGACAACCTGAGCTGGCAATTGGAGGGCTGCCAAGGGAAGATTCGAGAGGGAGTTTTTGTGCACTTTTCTCATGTGCCTCGGGTCAATCTACCCGGATTGGATCGCCTGTACATGGTTTACGATCGTTGGCGGAGCCCAAATGGCCAGAACCTTGGCTCATGGGCAAGTGACTCGTATAGAGTGCCAGGCCAGCCGGATGTGCCAATGTTGTGGCGCGATGGGCCAGTGAGTGCGTATGCACCAGTCTACTATTGTGTCAAACGTAGCCATGCCCTATGGTAATCGTCCCTAGAGATAAATTTGCGACCTACTCTTCATGCCTTCATTGCACACTATTTTCCAAGAGCCCTGTGGTCTTTATGTCTTGGGAAACAGATGGGACTGTCCTTTTTGGAATTTGGACAGCCAATCATTGTTGTTTTTGTGCCGCTAATTGTGCATGACCGTTAGGTTATAATGTTTCGCAAATGTGAGAATGGTGATATGGATGTAGGAACAACAGTAGATGACTATTCCGAGCAATGGACTGATTTCAGGGTCCAGGAAGGGTATTATGCTTCGGATGCGATGTTGCAAGATTATTTCGGCCCTCTGTTAGACTTGTCCGATTTAGATGGCCTGCGCGTTTGTGAAATCGGATGTGGAAACGGACGATTCGTGAAAATTATGTCGCGTTATGCGACGCACGTAACAGGTGTTGAGCCTTCACAAGCGATTGCAGTCGTATGTGAGTATACGAAATATCTTTCGAATGTGTCTCTAATAAACAAGAGCCTGTACGACCTCGAAGTTGAAGATGTCGGCCAGTTCGACATCGTTTTCTGCCTGGGTGTCCTTCATCATCTTCCTGACCCTGTGCGAGCGGTGCGAAAGATCAGGGAACTCACCAAGCCCGGCGGCCAAGCAGTGATTTGGATATATGGTAGAGAGGGCAACAAACTGTATCTGACATTGTTATTGGTTCTTAGGTCTTTAACTACTCGAATGTCTTACGGTGTACTGAGGATCTTAGCAAAGTTTCTTGTCGTCCCTGTGAAGGCATATATCATGCTAGCAAGGTTTGTAAGACTTCCCTTGAGAACATATGTGCGCAACGTTCTGGGGAAGTGCGACGATTACGTGCTCTGGCTATGGATTTGCGATATGCTGAACCCATCAATCTCAAATTATTGGTCGGCGGAGGAATTTAGACGAATCTTAAAAGATGGTGGTTTCGCTGATGTCAGACTTCATCATCGCCATGGCTATAGCTGGACTGGAATGATGACCAAGCATTCCTTGTAGAGTGGCATACTATTATCCCCGGAGTTGTGTGGAAAGTTCACTGTGTTGTCTGGCTGGAAATGCCGCGTTTCTAGCCTGCGATTCATGACCGGCATGATTGATTGGAGTATTCTCATCTGGTGTTGAAAGATGGCCGCCCCGACAGCAACGATAATAATTCCCGCGTATAACGAAGCACAAGGAATACGACAAGTCCTTGAAAAGCTCATCGTGGCAGTTAGAGACTGCGATATTCATATTCTCGTCATTGACGATGGTTCCACTGACGACACTCCTCAGCAGGTCAGTCAGTTTGCAGTTGAGATGATTCGTCAGAGCAGCAACCGAGGCTATGGCGCCGCAATAAAGACGGGCCTCCAAGCGACAGATTCTGAATTTGTCGTTATTATGGATGCGGATGGACAACACAACCCTCAGGACGTTCTACGCTTATTAGCGCGCACTCCAGAGTACGATTTGGTGGTAGGCGCACGAACTCAAGTGTTCCACAGTCCTATTTGGAGGATGCCAGGAAAGTGGTTACTAAACCTCTTCGCCAATTACATCGCAAAGACGAAAATTCCTGACTCAAATTCAGGGCTGCGGGCATTTCGGACAGAAATCGTCAAGAAGTATCTACATCTATTTCCCGACGGTTTTTCCTTTTCTGCTACCAGCACTCTGGTCTTGATTCGCCGCGGTTACCGCGTTGCCTTCGAACCAGTATCCGTCACGTCGCGCTTAGGAAATAGTAGTATGTCTATTCGCTCGGGTTTGGATTTGCTTTTGACTGTCTTGCGGCTATCAATTCTGATTGATCCGCTGCGAGTATTTCTGCCTAGCTCATTGATAATGGCCGGAACTGGAGTTCTCTGGGGCACACGCTATGTACTAATAGGTAGCGGTGTCAGCGTAGGAAGTCTCATGTTTATTCTTATGGGCGTACTCATGTTTGGGTTAGGATTGCTTGCCGATCAAATCTCAGAAATGCGCCAGGAACGCTTTGAGTAATGTGTGGCATTGTTGGGGTTCTACATCTTGACGGTCAACGTGTTCGCTCAGATGTCATCAGGCAGATGACCAATCAGATCAAGCATCGCGGGCCTGACAGCAGTGGCGTCAAGGTGCTCGGCGATGTAGGGCTAGGATCTAGCCGCCTATCCGTTATCGACCTTTCTCCAGATGGTCAGCAGCCCATGAGTAACGAGGATGGGTCAGTTTGGATTACTTACAATGGTGAGCTATACAACTACCAGGAATTAAGGTCTGTATTGGAGATGCGAGGCCATATTTTTCGGTCTCAAACCGACACAGAGGTCATAATTCATGCTTATGAAGAATACGGTATAGAGTGCCTACAGCAGTTCAACGGAATGTTTGCTTTCGCATTATGGGACGCGTCTAAGAAGTGTCTCTACCTAGGGCGTGATCGTCTCGGCATCAAGCCATTGTTCTATTCTTACGGGACTCAGAAGATTGTTTTTGCCTCAGAGATAAAAGGTATTCTAGAGTATCCTGGGGTTACCAGGGAGATAGAATTAACTGCTCTGCACCATTTCCTGTCACTAAACTATGTTCCAGCACCTTGGACTCTCTTTAAAGGTATCTCTCAAGTACTACCGGGACATTATCTGGTAGTAGCCGAAAATGGGACTATGACAGAGCATGAGTACTGGGATTTGGTCTATTCGGCGGAAACTGACATCAGCCAACGTGAGTGGGTCGCTCGAATATCCGTGGAGATCCAGGCGGCAGTTACACGCCAAATGGTCAGCGATGTTCCGATTGGTGTGTTTCTAAGCGGAGGATTGGACTCCATAGCCGTAACTTCGAGTATGTGCAAAAGTACGAATGAGCCTGTACGTGCGTTTTCAATTGGTTTTGAGGAACCTAGTTACAATGAGCTCAATTATGCTAAATTGGCCGCCCATTCTTTCGACTGCACTCATTTTGAGCATGTCGCAAAGTCAGACGCTGCGGACGTGCTTTCAGAGATTGTGTGGCATGCGGAGGAGCCAACAGCTGACTCGTCCATGGTCCCACTCTACCATCTGGCTCGGATTGCTAGCGGCGAAGTCAAGGTTGTATTGACGGGAGATGGAGGTGACGAGGTTTTCGGGGGTTACCCAACTTATCAAGCACCTTTGTTTAGCGAGTTATACCGATCCGTGCCAGGGTTTGTCCGTAGCCATCTGATCCAGCCGCTCGTCAATCGTTTACCCGTTTCCGACAGGCGCATGAGCTTAGATTTTCTCCTCAAACGTTTTGTAAAAGGGGCTGAACTCGATCCGTGGAGAGCACACATCTATTGGCGAACAATTCTAGACGAATCAACTAAGCATGAATTATATACCTCTGACATTCGTGCGGAAATGCTTGATTTGGAGACAATGAGCGTGTTCGAGTCCTATTTTTCTCGTGTGCGAAATCAACCATTACTCAATCAACTCCTCTATGTGGATTTGAAGGCATATCTCCCAAACGATATGTTGGTCAAGGTTGACCGCATGACTATGGCATTTGGGTTAGAAGCACGGGTTCCACTTTTGGATCATCAATTGATTGAATTGATGGCGCAAGTGCCTCTAAACTATAAGTTTCCCTACCGATATAAACTCAAGTCACTATTGCGAAAAGCGCTGCAGGGCAAGGTACCAAGTCATCTTCTTGCTAGAGGAAAACAGGGCTTCAATGTACCAAAAGGAGTCTGGCTCAAGAAACAACTGCGGCCACTGGTTGGTGACTTGTTGCTAGGGCGAAATGGAATCCAACAAGCAGGTCTGTTTCGGCAAGGAATCATACAAGAAATGGTTCAAAGTCATTGGGCGGGCGAGCGCGATAACAGTCACCAAATCTGGGGATTATTAGTTCTCTCTTTATGGTGGGATCAATTCATGGAAACAAAATGATATTTCGTCTGGCTCAAAGGTTGGAACATTGTGACCAAAATGTGATTGTGTATACAGATGCACTTGCTCGCGTATAATCTCAGTGATAGCTTGGGCACCTGTTTGGTGCTGGAGAGCAATTCTTTGTTCACGAATGCTCAAGTGATTGCTCGTTGTAGTTAATTAAATGCGAATCGTACTTACTGAAGCTCCGTTTTCCTATGACGAAGCGATGGTCAAAGGCGAACGATATTTTCCGTTGGGCATTGGCTATATCGCTTCCTTTATTCGACAGAAACAGGACCGCGACGTACAACTGTTCGTGGATAGCATGACGGAATTTCGGGCTTTTGTTGGAAACCATCCGCCTGATGTGCTAGGACTCAGTGCAATGACGTCTTCCTATCCGGCGAGTGTACGTATGGCCCATATAGCAAAATCTGTCAATCCAGATTGTATTGTGATTATAGGTGGTCAACATGCTACCAGTGTCGGCGGTTCTATTTTTACAGAGTCACCTGATATTGATTTCATTGCAATGGGTGAAGGAGAGCTCCTGATGGAACGCCTCCTCAGAGAAATTGAGACTGGTCGCAAAGACTGGTCGACGATCCCAGGTCTCATCTACAAGGATGGTGACGTAATCAAAAGAAATCAGCAGGAAGCCCTTACGAGAGAGCTTGATGGATTTCCGTTTCCTGCGCGGGACCTGTTGCCATTGGATAAGTTCTCCTCACATGCTCATATGCGATTTGGAAAACTTACCGCTAGCCTCATAGGATCGCGAGGTTGCCCATGGAAGTGTAGTTATTGCTCTTCCTTTGTTACTATGGGACGCCTGTATCGCTATCGTTCTCCTGCCAATGTGGTGGCCGAAATGGAGCAACTGAAAAATCAATACGGAGTAGACAATTTCGTTTTCTGGGACGATGTGTTCACTGTGCAGCATAGTAGGGTCTTCGAATTCTGCAATGAAATACAGAAGCGGAAGATGGACATCTCTTGGTATTGCTTGTCCAGGTCCGATCGAATGACGGCAGCACTCGCGCAAGCTATGGCCAGTGCGGGATGCGTCATGCTTTCTTTCGGAATCGAAAGCGGCAGCGAAAGAACCTTGCAGCGAATTCGAAAACAGGTGGACCTTGATGTTGTAAGAGAAGCGATTACCTGTTGCAACGCAGCTGGAATCCGTACTCAGGGCACATTTATTTTGGGGTTGCCATTTGAAAGTTACGAAGACATGCGCATAACCATAGATTTTGCAAAAGAATGTGGCGTAGTCATAGCCCTATTTTTTTCGTTTACGCCGTACCCGGGTACAGAAGAATGGGACTATTTACCCGACGAAATGAAACCGAAGTCAATCGATGAGTGGTATACCTTCATCTGCAATGCTCGTGAGACCCGGTCATGGAATCTGAACTTCACGGATGAAGAGATCAGTGAAATTGTCTCGGTAGCACACCGCGAATTCTATTTCCGTCCAACTCAGGTTGCAAGGATTATGCGGTCGGTGACGTCCCTCAGGGAGTTTTCATCCTACTCGGCGAGTGCATTGTCTTTGACGTGGTCGCTTATAAGAAGTCGCAGGAATTCGTTGGCGTTGCACAGTTCTTCGGTTAGTTGATTTCCCCGAGTGCAAATCCTTTCTAGACAGCTTGAAGAGTTCATTCTAAAGGCCGCGTACGCGGCCCAGCGGGCGGACGCGCTTCCGTCATGCGAGCTCCCGGCGCACGCCCATCTCAGCCACCCTACAAAGCCGGAGTGGGGTGATTATTCCTGTGCGCTGCCACTGCAACTAGCCAAACCAATGCAGCAGCCCCCGTTGGAAATCGCTGCTCAAATAGAAAAGCACCTGCCTGCAAGCGCTCTACTAGGTGAAACCTCGGTCTCCCCGCCCGGTTTTGTGAACATTTCGCTGGCAAGAGACTGGCTGGCAGCGCAGGTGGATGCGGTGTTGCAAACCGGGTCTGCGTACGCGGATTTGCACTATGCGGGCGGAAAGAAGGCGCAGGTTGAGTTCGTTAGCGCGAACCCCACCGGGCCGTTGACCGTGGGCCACGGCCGCGGTGGCGTCGTTGGTGACACTGTCTCCAATCTGCTTTCGGCGGTTGGATATCAGGTCACGCGCGAGTTTTATTACAACAATGCCGGCCAGCAGATGCAGCGACTGGGAGAATCACTACGGCTGCGCTATTTGCAGGCGCTGGGCCAGTCGGTTGACTTGGCGGAGGACCACTACCACGGCGAATACCTGGCGCAATTAGGCCGTGGGCTCCACGCGGAGCACGGGGATGGTCTGGTTAATGCGGAATGGGCGACTTTCAAAGATCTGGCCGAAGATGCCATCGCCGCGCAGCAGCGCGACACGATGGCGCGCCTTGGCATTAAAATGGACGTGTTCTTCAATGAACAATCGCTTTATGAGGACGGTTCAATTGAAAAGGTGGCGGCAGCCTTGTGTGAAAACGGTTTGGCGTATGAGCGCGATGGCGCGATGTGGTTCGCTGCTACAGCGCTGGGTGGTTCGAAGGACCGCGTAATTATTAAGTCGAGCGGCGAGCCAACCTACCGCATGCCGGACATCGCCTATCATTGCAGCAAACTTAAGCGCGGCTTTGACCTGGTGGTGGATGTGCTCGGGGCGGATCACAAGGATTCGTTTCCGGATGTGCTGCGCGGGGTGCAGGCGCTGGGTCATGATGGGGCGGGCATTAAAATGCTCATGCACCAGTTTGTCACCCTTAAAGGAGAGCGCATGAGCAAGCGCTCAGGTCGCTTCACCACCCTCGATGAGCTCATTGACGAGGTCGGTGTAGATGTGGTGCGTTTTTTCATGTTAATGCGCGCTGCAGAAAGCCACCTCGAATTCGACCTTGATCTGGCGCGGGAGCAATCGGAAAAGAACCCGGTGTATTATGTGCAATACGCGCACGCGCGTATCTGCAGTATTTTGGCGAAGGCGTCCGCAGAAGGCTTTTGTGACCGGTCTGGTGACGTGGCCCTGCTGCTGCACCCGGCTGAGCACGCCCTCATTGTGCGGCTGTTGGAGCTTGCTGACACGATTGACCGTGCGGTGCGTGAGCTCGCGCCGCACCATCTGACCACCTACGCGCGCGAACTTGCCGCCAGATTCCACGCCTTTTATCGGGATTGCCGCGTGGTGGACGCAGAGAACCGCGCGCTGACACTGGCGCGGCTGAAGCTGGTGCGTGCGGCGCAGATCGGGCTGGCGCGCACGCTGGAACTGCTGGGTATTTCCGCGCCCGAGGCCATGTGAACGAAATCGGCGTAGTCGAGCTGTGCTGGAGCCAAACGAATCTTGAACAGGAGAAATCTCAGATGAGCATCAAACCGGACCACTGGATAACGCAGATGGCGCGCGAGCGCGGCATGATAGAACCCTTCGAATCCATCCAGGTGCGCAGCGGGGTGATTTCGTACGGCGTGTCATCTTATGGATACGATATCCGCGTCGCCGATGAGTTCAAAATTTTCACAAATGTGCATTCTGCGATTGTGGACCCGAAGAACTTTGACACGCGCTCGATGGTGGATTTCAAGGGGGATGTGTGCGTCATTCCGCCCAATTCGTTCGCGCTGGCGCGCACCGTGGAATATTTCCGCATTCCGCGGAATGTGTTGACCATCTGCGTGGGCAAGAGCACTTATGCGCGCTGCGGGATTATCGTGAATGTCACCCCATTCGAGCCGGAGTGGGAGGGTTACGTGACGCTGGAAATATCAAACACCACACCGTTGCCGGCCAAAATTTATGCTATGGAGGGAATCGCGCAGGTGTTGTTCTTTGAGGCCGACGATGAGTGCGAGACCTCCTACGCCGATAAGAAAGGGAAATACCAGCGGCAGCAATCCATCGTGCTGCCGAAACTTTAGTCCCCCGGGCGGGTTACTTCCACGACCAGACCGGCAGCGTGCCCGCCTCTAGCAGGCGAGGTTCGAAGTCCCCCTCGGCCTGCGCCACAACGATTTTTGGGCCTTGCTGCGTGTAAGCCGAGAGCGCCAGATACTGACTATCGGGCGACCAGATGGTGAGTGTGCGCTGGTACTGGTCGATGTAGGGCAGCAGCGTCGCGAATTGCTCCGAAGGCACGAAAGAAAAGAGCAGTTCACTTTCGCCTCCGGGCACTGCCATCACGTGCAGCTCCAGGTGGGTGAATTGTCCCAGCGCCCGGGTTCCCGCCTCCGAGCTGACAGCCCCCTGAAAAAAAGCGATTCTGGTTCCGTCCGGTGACCAGAAGAACCCGACCACGTTCTCCCCGATGATGAGCAGCTGCCTCGGTGGCGCCCGCGTCGTCATCACCGTCAATGGTCCCTGCGTTGCGAGAGCGGTATCGGGGCTGGGAGCGAAGGCGACATGCTCTCCGTCGGGAGACCACTGGAAGGCCACTGTGCCCTCGTAGCTGGCTATGATCTGCTGGCGGCTGCTGGTGCGGTCAAGCATCATCAGGGCGCTCTCGCCCTCGTCTGTAATCCCCGCGTACAATATCTGGTTTCCGTCCGGCGAGAAAGCCGGTGCTTGAAAAGGGGCCGCACGTACGGGCAACCCCTCTTCGATGATTGAATCTCCTAGCCAGAGATACGTCAGTCTAGAATCGCGGCGGGCGTCGTTACTATGGATTAGCATGCGTTTGCCCGATGGTGCCCAGGCCCAGAACAGCGGCTGGCCGGAATCGACTACCTGCGATTCGGCACCGTCCAGCTTCGAGAGCCGCAAAATGCCGCTATTGCCGTCTGTCTGGGTGGCCAGAAAGGCGAGCGCCCCGCTGTCCGGCGCCCAGTAGAGAAACACCGGAATCATGCGGTCGCTGGCGAACACCTCGCGCGCATCCGCGCCATCGCTCTGGCTGACGTAAAGGTGTGCCTCCACATCCTGCGGGTTCGATCCGCTGTAACTCACATAGGCGATCTGGCGGCCGTCAGGCGCCCAGGTGACGTGGCCGTAATAGCGCAGCGCGCCCTCCCCAAAGGTGGCGTCGCTGGTGATCTGGGTCAGGTCTTGCCCAGCCTGGTTCATGGTGTGAATGTTGCCGTCGATGCCGATGAACGCGATCAGCCCGGACTTACGTTCCATTGCGCCGAGCAGCGGACTCTGGGGCACCTTGAATCCCTGGCCGCCGCGGCTGCTCACCCGCCCGCAGGCTCCCAGCCAGAAAGCGGTTGCCAGTGCTATAAGCGCAAGCCGCATAGCGGTTTTGCTTAAGCCCTTGCGGCTCTGACGGCGTGCGCACGTCGTATTCATTGTGCTATAATTTCCCTCGGTAGCAGCGCGTTTTTCCTCTCTACAGAAGCGCTATTCTAACCCATCAGCCCGCCGAGCAGGAAGTGCGCACTGTGCAGGCGGGCGGCAACAGCAATCGTCCTAATCATTCATATTACTCATGCCTACGCCTTTCTACCATCTGGTTCTGTCGCAAGAAATGCTGCGCGACGAAAGCTTGAACGCTGATGCGCGCGATTTACTGCTCGCCGAGCGCCCGGCCTTCCTTTTTGGGAACACCGCGCCAGACGTGCAGACAGTATCCGGGCAGACGCGCGAGCAAACGCATTTTTTCTCCATTCCCAAGGCGGACCGCAGCCCGGCGCAGCACGTGATGTTCGGCAAATACCCGGAACTGGCGGACGCCATGGCGCTACCCACGCAGCAGGCCGCGTTCATAGCCGGTTATTGCGTGCATCTGCTGCTCGATCAGGCGTGGATATGGGAGGTTTTCTACCCGGTTTTCGGCCGCAAGGCGCGCTGGAGCGATTTGCCGGAGCGCCTGTTTTTTCATAACGTGCTGCGCGCGCATCTGGACCGGCACGATTATGCGCGGCTGCCCATTGATATTCAGGATACTCTGCTGGCGACCTGCCCGGGGCGCTGGCTGCCGTTCGTGCAAAGCGAAAATCTGTGTCGCTGGCGCGATGTTTTGGCAGAACAGTGCGCACCCGGCGCGGCTGCCCGCACCGTGGAGGTTTTCGCTGAGCGCATGGGGCGTCAGCCCGAGGAATTCGAGGTCTTGCTGAATTCTGAGGATGACATGCAAGCGCAGATTCTCTCGCGCATGCAGCCGCGAGCCCTCCACATGTTCAGGCAGAGTGCACTTGACCGTAGCATCGCGCTGCTCAATCATTACTTCAGCGGGTTATAATCAGCACGGTGCGGTCATGCTGGCCGCGCCGGAATGACGGCTGAGTCGAATGCGGTTCTTCATCACTGGCATCCGTGGGCAATTGGGAGCGACCATCATGGGCATGCTGCCGGCAAACGCGGCCTCGGGCAGTGACTTGCCTGAATTTGATATCACGCGCGTGGAGCAGGTGCGCAGTACCATTGGTGCGGCCGTGCCGGATGTGGTCATCCATTGCGCTGCTTTCACCGATGTGGATGGTTGCGCGCGTGACCCTGAGAAGGCCCAACTGGTGAATGCCATCGGCACACGCAATGTGGCGGCGGCTTGTGCCGAGTATGGCGTTGCCATGGTTTTGTTGAGCAGCAACGAGGTTTTTGACGGCCGCAGCCCTGTGCCATACATAGAGACGGACGAACCCGCACCAATCAACCCTTATGGCCAGTCAAAACTGGACGCAGAGCAGCTCACTCGTGAGTTGCTTGAACGGCACTTCATCGTGCGCACCTCGTGGATGTACGCGGCGGGTGGCGCGAACTTCGTTCACGTCATTCGGCGGCTTGCGGAAAGCCATGATCCGCTCGCGATTGTCACCGACGAGCTTGGAGTGCCGACTTATGCGCCTGATCTGGCGCGTGCGATTCTGGCACTGGTTGAAATCGCGCCGCATGGAACATATCACTTGGTCAGTGCTGGTCAGACATCGCGCTACGGTCTGGCGCGCAAAGTGCTGGATCTGAGCGGATATCGTTCGGTGCCAATCCGCCCGATCTTTTTGGATGACTTTGAGCGCGCCTCGCTGCCGCCCCGCAACGGGGTGCTGCAAAACCAGGCGGCCGCCGCGCTCGGCATTTCGCTGCGGCCCTGGGAGGCAGCGTTGCAGCAGTTTCTGGGCGAGGGCTGATCGGCTTATACTGCTATGGAACAAGCAATGTTCTCGGTGGTGATACCGAACTGGAACGGCGTCCGCTATCTGCCCACCTGCCTAGATTCGCTCCGTAGCCAGCGATTGGGTGATTTCGAGATAATTGTTGTGGACAACGCCAGCACGGACGGATCGCGCGAACTGCTCGCGCGCGATTATCCCGAGGTGCGGCTGCTGGCGCTCCAGAGCAACCGTGGTTTCACGGGCGCGTGTAACGCCGGCATTCGGGTTGCACAAGGCGCGATTGTCGTGTTGCTGAATAACGATACCGAGGCTGCGCCAGACTGGCTGGCGGAGGTTGAAGCTGCATTCCAGCGGCACTCTGATGCCGGTATTGTGGCTTCAAAAATACTGCTTTTTGACCGGCGGGACACATTCCACACCGCGGGGGATATTTTCTGTGCTGACGGCGTACCTGCCAACCGGGGAGTGTGGCAAGAAGACACCGGACAATACGTAGAAGGCTATGTCTTTTCGGCGTGCGGCGGTGCCGCGGCTTATCGGCGCGGGATGCTGCAGCAAGTCGGTCTGCTGGATGAAAGTTTCTTTTTCTCGTGCGAGGACGTAGATCTGGCCTGGCGCGCTCAGCTGCAGGGTTGGCGAGTGGTGTACGCGCCGCACGCAGTGGTGTATCATCGTCTCTCGGCCACCGGCGGCGGCGAGATCGCTAGTTTCCACGATGGGCGCAATACCATTTATGTGCTCGCAAAAGACGTTCCTGCCAGCGTGTGGCGGCGGCACTGGCGCGCGATTGTGTGGCGGCAAATGCGCCTCGCCGGGCAGGCGTTGCGCTCTTGGCGCGGGCGGACTGCCCGGGCGCGGTTGCGTGGCCAGCTGGCCGGTCTGTGGGCGCTTCCACGGCTGCTGTGGGCGCGCCGTGCCGTGCAGTCCACGCGCAGTGTCTCTGCTGAGTACCTCGGAAGCGTACTCACACCGGTGTAAGAATGTGGCGAAACGGTGACTTACCTTTCTATCATCATCCCCGCCCATAACGAAGAACAACGTCTGCCGGAAACGCTGCGCGAAATCGACGCATTTGTTAACACGCAGCCCTATGCCATTGAGGTGTTGGTGGTTGAAAACGGCAGCGTGGACAATACTGCGCAAGCTGTGCGCGCTTACGGGGCCGAGCGTGAACACGTGCGCTTGCTGCAAGAACCGGGTCGTGGTAAGGGGCTCGCGGTGCGGCGAGGCATGTTGGCCGCACAGGGCGAGTTCCGTTTCATGTGCGACGCCGACCTCTCAATGCCCATTGAACAGGTCGCGCGCTTCCTGCCACCGCAATTAACAAACTTTGATGTGGCCATCGGCTCGCGTGAGGTGGACGGAGCGGTCCGTTTCCACGAACCCGCGTTCACGCATGTGCGCGGGCGCGTCTTTAGCAATCTGGTCAAGTTGTTCGTGTTGTCTGATTTCGAGGACACGCAATGCGGGTTCAAATGCTTCCGTGCGCAGGCCGCACTGGACCTGTTTTCCACCCAGCGGCTGGATGGGATGAGTTTTGACGTGGAGGTGCTCTACATCGCCCGAAAACGAGGCTATCGCATCGCGGAGGTGCCGGTGGACTGGTATTTTCACCGCGAGACGCGGGTGCGCATGCTGCGGGATTCATTCGGAATGCTTGCCGACATTCTCGCGGTGCGGCGCAACTGGCGAGACGGGAAATATGCCCGCCCGCGTTGACCGCGCCGGCCTGCCTGAGCGCCCGCACCTGAAGCTGGAGACGGCGCTTTGGACGGAGGGCCTCGAACTGGTTGCCGGCATCGATGAAGCCGGTCGCGGCGCCTGGGCGGGTCCAGTGGCTGCTGCCGCCGTCGTGCTCCCGCGCCGTCCCCGCTGGCTGCGCATGCGGCTCGCGGAGGTGAGGGATTCAAAGCGGCTGTCATTCCGCACGCGCGAGCGACTGTGCGAATTGATTTCTGCCACGGCGCTCTCGGTTGGCGTGGGCTGTGCAGCACCGGCGGAGGTGGATGCGCACGGGCTGATGGCGGCGACGCGCGTGGCCATGCGGCGCGCAGTGGCTGTGCTGGATGCTCCCCCGCAGCACCTGTTGGTAGATGCGGTGAATCTGCGTTCGGTACTCATACTTCCGCAAGAGAACATGTATTTCGGCGATTCCATTTCCCTATCCATCGCGGCGGCATCGATTGTGGCTAAAGTGCACCGCGACCGCCTAATGCGCGCACTGGGGAGGAATTACCCCGGCTACGGTTTTGAGCGTCACAAAGGCTATGGCACGCGCGCACACCGCGCGGCGGTCACGCGCCTACATCCCACGCCAGAGCACCGCTGCAGCTTCCGGCCCATCGCCGCGTTGCTACGCGCGCAAGACCATACTGCCTGATTGGCGGACGCCATGCGAGTCGCCCTTGTTCACGATTGGCTCAATCAGAGTGGCGGAGCGGAGGACGTACTCGCTGCGCTGGCGGGGATGTTCCCGGCCGCACCGATATACACCAGCATTTACGCGCCCGAGCGTGTGAGCGCCGCATTCCGCGAGCGGGATGTGCGCGTCTCTTGGGCAGACCGGCTGCCCGGCATCCACCGGCAGCAGCAGCGCTATTTGCTGGCGTTCCCTTTTGCCTTTCGCGGTTTTGACCTTTCGGGGTACGATATCATCCTTTCGAACAAGAGTGGTTTCTGCCATGGCGTGCGCAAACCGTCCGGCGTGAAGCATATTTGCTATTGCCTAACGCCCACGCGCTACGTATGGGATCTGCCGGGATACCTGGAGCAGGAGCGATTTCACCCGGCCCTACCAACCCTGATGCGACCTTTGATGGGTTGGCTGCAGCGTTGGGATCGGAGCGCCGCTGATGGAATAGACCATTTCGTAGCGATATCGTCCGCGGTGCAGCGGCGAATCGCACTCTTCTACGGACGTGATTCGGTTATTATTCACCCGCCGGTTGACACTGCCCGCTTCCGTCCGAGCGAACAAAAAGGTGACTACTTCCTTGTCGTATCGCGTTTAATCCCGTATAAAAGAATTGATCTGGCGGTGCAGGCGTGTACACAACTCAATCTGCGGCTGATTGTCGCTGGAGATGGGCGTGACCGGGCGCGATTGGAGGCGCTTGCCGGGCCGACGGTGCAGTTTGTCGGGCGCGTTCCGGAGGCGGATCTTCCAGATTTGATGGCGCGCTGCCGTGCTTTTATCTTTCCCGGCCGGGAGGATTTTGGTATCGCGCCGGTGCAGGCGATGGCTTCTGGTCGACCGGTGACAGCCTTCGCCGCCGGCGGTGCGCTTGATTATGTGCAAGCCGGGCGCACCGGCGTTCTGTTCGAGGAACAATCGCTGCGCTCGCTCGCTGAGGCTCTGCATGGCTTTGCCGATGACGCATTTGATGCGAGTGAAATCCGCGAAGAAGCCATGCGATTTGACCGCGGCGTATTCGAATCGAGATTACGAGGTTTTATAGAAACGGTATGGAACTCCGCGAATACTTGAGCGTGATGAGAAGGTGGTGGTGGCTGCTGTTGGCCCCAGCTGTGTTTGTGGCCGCCATTGGCCTCGCCACTTACGCGCCGCCAGTTGCTAGGTACGTGGCCACCGTTCATCTTTCTGCCAGCCTGCCGCCCAGCGAGGAGGCCGCTGGTGGATCGGCGGGGACGTATTTCGACCCGGCTTATTTTTCGTGGCTGACCTCGGAATACATCGTCGCCGGTCTTGCTGACTGGGCGGAAACTGGAGCGTTCTCCGGCGCGGTCAGCCGCGAACTGGAAACCGCCGAGGTGCAGCTCTCGCCGGCAGCCGTGCGCGCAGCCATCAGCAGCGATTACAAACGCAGCGAGTTGGTGCTCTATTTCGGCGCGGGCTCTCCGGAGCATGTGCGCGCGCTTGCGCAGGCCGCCACTGCAGTGATGCAGCAGCAGAACGCGGCAGTGTTCCCGCAGCTTGGTGGGCGCAATGCGACCGTGGTGGCGCTGGACGAACCCGCCGTCGCGCTTGCGCCGCCGGGACTGCGCACCCGCATTGACCTGCTGCTGCGCGTTGTCACCGGCCTGGGAGTGGGCGTGCTGCTGGTCTTTGGGGCGCATTATTTCGATCCGTTCCTGCGCAGCCGCGCGGAAGCGGAACGGATCGGGTTGCGCGTCATCGGTGAGATTCCGCGCAGGCGAGGTTGAACACGCCGCTATGGTAAAATTCGGTGTTGACTGGCGGACAATGCGAAATCCTGCGAGGCGAGCAGGGCGCATGCGTAGTGCGCTGGGGCGCTCATCCTAATGGTGATTATCGAGTATTTTCGTGTTTTCTGGCGGCGCGGGTGGATTCTGACGCTTTCCGCGCTGCTCACTGCCGGCAGCGCACTCCTTTTCAGCGTGGTGCAGACGCCGGTGTACCAATCCAGCGTGGACGTGCTGATGCAGCCGGCGCGCACCGATTTCGGTCTGACTCAGAGCGCGAAGCTGTTGCTGGATTCTTATGTGGCGTTCTTAGATACAGAAACAAGCGCCGCCAAGGTTGTTGACGCGCTTCAGCTGGACACCCTTCCGGAAACACTGCGCGGGGATGTGCGCATCGCCGCCGAAGCGCAGCGTTTTCTGATTCGCATCGAGGTCGAGAATGAGAACGGTGATCTTGCGAACGACATAGCACGGCACTGGGCACAGTTGTTGCTGCAGTGGCGCAACGATGAAAACCAGAAGCAACGGCGCGAGGACCGTGTGACCGCTATCATTCTGGATGACCCGCGCTATGTGCTGGACCATCCGCGCAAGGGAATCAACAGTGCGGCCGGCGCCGTACTCGGGTTGCTGATTGGCGCAGCCGTGGTTCTGGTGCTGGAATATGTGGATGCGGGCATCGTGCGCACGCGCAACGATGTGGAACGTTTTCTGGGGATGTCGGTGCTTGGAGCGATACCGGCCCATGATGGCGAGGCTAGCCTTCGCAGGAAGTGACTTATGACTGAAAAACTGATTACCCTTTCCGACACCGGCACAGCCGCTGCCGAAGCATATCGCGCGCTGCGCACCAACCTTATCTTCAACCATCCGGATGATCGGATGCGCGCGCTGCTGGTGGCCATGCCCGCGCCTGAATCTGACGCCGGGACCAAAGCGGTTGTGGTTGCCAACCTGGCAGTGACAATGGCGCAAAGCGGTCGCCGCACACTTCTCGTGGATTGCGATCTACGCCATCCGCGGCAGCACGAAATATGGGGCATATCCAATGACGAGGGTCTCAGCGGGGCGCTGGCATCCGGTGATGAAGTGCAGGCGGCCGATGTGGGCGTGGAGAAGCTGGCTGTGCTGGCAGCCGGCCTGCGTGCGGACAACCCGGCCGACTTGCTAGGCTCTCGACAGATGGAAGCGCTCATCTCTCGACTGAGGGGCAAGGCTGAATTCGTTCTCTTCGATGCGCCGCCGGTGTTGGCTGTCACTGATGCCGCGCTGTTAGCTGCGCATATGGATGGTGTGCTACTAGTGCTCAACGCCGGGCAGACGCGCCGCGATCACGTCGAACGGGCGCGGGAACTGCTCGAACGAGTGCGCGCTCGCGTGATTGGCGCAGTGCTCAACAATGCGCCTGTGGACGCCAGCATTTCCGCGTACTGATGAAAGGCCTGATCCTCTCCGGAGGCAAAGGCACTCGCCTCTATCCACTTACCTATACTCGCGCCAAACAACTGATTCCGGTAGCGAACGAGCCGGTGCTTTTCCGCGTGATTCGCGCCATCCGTGACGCCGGTATCTCTGAAATCGGCGTGGTGACCGGCGACACCGACGCAGAAATCCGCGCCGCAGTTGGTGACGGCAGCCGGTGGGGGGTGCGGGCCACGTTTATCCCGCAGGAGCGCCCAGCCGGATTGGCGCACGCGGTCAAGATCTCGCAAGATTTCCTCGGCGATGATCGCTTCGTTATGTTTCTGGGCGACAACGTGATTCAAGGTGGTATCAGCGCGCTCATCGAGCAATTTGCTCATTCCGATTGGAACAGCCAGATTGTGCTCACGCGCGTGCCCGACCCGCAGCATTTTGGCGTGGCGGAGCTGAATGGCGACGGCTCCATCAAGCGGCTGATTGAGAAACCCGCGCGCCCTCCTTCTGACCTGGCGCTGGTGGGGATTTATATGTTCGATGCCAGTGTGTTCGCGGCCGTACAGGCCATTGAACCCTCGCAGCGAGGGGAACTGGAGATTACCGATGCCATCCAGTGGCTGTTGACACAGGGCTATGGTGTGCACGCTTACGTGCACACCGGTTGGTGGATTGACACCGGAAAGCCGCTGGACATGCTCAGCGCGAACGAGCACGTGCTGGACGAGATAGCGCCGGAGGTAGCCGCGAACGCCGATGTGGCAGCCGACTCGGAGGTCGGGCGGCGTGTGACTTTGCAGCCGGGCGTATGCATCCGCAACAGCACCGTGCGTGGCCCGAGCATTATCGGCGAGAACACGGTTATCGAGAACGCCTACGTCGGCCCGTACACATCTATTTATCACGACTGTACGCTGATAAACTGCGAGATCGAACACTCCATAGTGCTGGAAGGCTCGCAGATTTCCGGCGTGCCCACCCGCATCGTGGACAGCATGGTTGGGCGCAACGCAGTCGTCGGGCGCACTGTGCGCAAGCCAAAGGCGTTGAAAATGAACCTTGGCGATTACAGCAATTTCTGGTTGCCGTGAAGAACCTTCTCGTTACCGGTGGTGCGGGCTTCATCGGCTCCAACTTCGTGCGCTACATGCTGCGAGAATACCCGGGTTACAAACTGGTGGTCTTCGACAAACTGACCTATGCCGGGAATCTGGACAACCTGCGCGATGTGGCAGATGACCCGCGCCACGCCTTTGTGTGCGGCGACATTGCGGACCGCGAGGCGGTCGAGCAAGCTATCAGTGACCACGGTATCGATGCCATCATCAACTTCGCCGCCGAGAGCCACGTTGACCGCTCAATCCTTGCCCCCGACGCCTTCATCCAGACCGATGTAGTGGGTACCTACGTACTGCTGGATGCCGCCCGCGACAACGGCATTGAGCGCCTGCATCAGGTCAGTACTGACGAGGTGTACGGGAGCATCGCGGAGGGTTGCTTCAGAGAGGGCGACCCGCTGGAACCGAACAGCCCTTACGCCGCCAGCAAAGCCGGTGCAGAACTGCTGCTGCGGGCCTATCATGAAACCTACGGGCTAAACACCGTGGTGACGCGCGGCAGCAACACCTTCGGCCCCTACCAGTATCCCGAAAAAATCACCTCGCTATTCATCACCAACGCCATCGATGAGCAGCCGTTGCCGCTCTACGGCGATGGCATGCAGGTGCGCGATTGGCTCTACGTGGAAGACCACTGTTCCGGCATTGATATGGCGCTGCACAGGGGTGAGCCCGGCGGGGCATACAACCTCGGCGGCGGCAATGAGCGGGCCAACATTGATGTGACCCGCCAAATATTGGCGCTGATGCAAAAGCCGGAGACCCTGATTGCGCCGGTGCAAGACCGCCCCGGTCACGACCGCCGCTATGCGCTGGATTGCACGCGGCTGCAGTCTCTCGGCTGGCAGCCCGCCCACTCGTTTGAAGATGCGCTGGCTGCCACAGTGCGATGGTATCGGCAAAACGAGTGGTGGTGGCGGCCTATCAAGAGTGGGGAGTTCAAAGAGTATTACCAGCAGCAATATGGGGAACGGCTCCAAGCGCGGGTATAAACCACTGAGGGCGCGACCGGAGTCGGTCGCGCCCT